>OIFG01000063.1_pt1 | contig 86789 bp, 70 predicted proteins | sample 1582031 | NCBI WGS metagenome assembly OIFG01 (sample SAMN07501051, study PRJEB24779) | human gut metagenome | isolation source: stool | host: human infant | place: USA: Pittsburgh, PA | reverse complement strand
ACCCACGGGTGATACCACCGGCTATCTGGCTAATCCGCAGGAGGTGTGAGATGGGAAACGGATGGCATGAATGGCCGTTGATGATTTTTACGGTCTTCGGACAGTGTGTGGCGGGCGGGTTTATCGTGCTCGCCGTGGCGTTGTTAAACGGCAATCTGAACAGGGAGCAACAGCACCGGCTGGTAATGAGCATGTTTGGTCTGTGGGTGCTGATGGGGATCGGGTTTATCGCCTCCACGCTGCACCTCGGGTCGCCAATGCGCGCATTCAATTCCCTGAATCGTGTGGGCGCCTCTTCGCTCAGCAACGAAATCGCCAGCGGGGCGCTCTTCTTTGCTGTCGGTGGGCTGGGCTGGCTGCTGGCGGCGTTGAAAAAACTGCCGACAGGATTACGCAATCTTTGGCTGATCGTGACCATGGTGCTGGGTGTCGCGTTTGTCTGGATGATGGTGCGGGTCTATAACACCATCGACACGGTCCCCACCTGGTACAGCGTCTGGACGCCAATGAGCTTCTTCCTGACCCTGTTTATCGGGGGCCCGCTGCTCGGCTTCCTGCTCCTGCGCGTAGCAGGCGTCGATGGCTGGGCCATGCGTTTACTGCCTGCCGTGTCGCTGTTGGCGCTGGCGGTCAGTACGATCGTTGCGCTGCTCCAGGGCGCGGAACTGGCGACGATCCACAGCTCCATTCAGCAGGCCTCAACTCTGGTGCCCGAGTATGGTTCGCTGATGGCCTGGCGGGTGGCGCTGCTGGCAGTGGCGCTGGTGTGCTGGATTGTGCCTCAGCTGAAAGGCTATCAGCCTGCGCTCCCGTTATTGTCGTTGGCATTTTTGCTGGTGTTGGCAGGAGAATTGATTGGCCGCGGGGTATTTTACGGTCTGCATATGACCGTTGGCATGGCTATCGCCAGTTAACGCTGATTATTGTTATATAAAGCCGGGACTTAGTGCCCGGCTTTTCTTTTTTCAATCATGAAATTTTTCAACTGTCGCCTGGCTTTCATTTTTAATCTAAATAAACAAAAACAAATACATAATTAATATCGATAGCTGACTTTGCATTAGCAGGATGAGTTTTTTCAATCGACAAGGTACATATTGTGCGTGCGCCCCTTTCGGGTGGATTGACTTTGTTTTTGCCAGTGGCATGATGCGCACGAAATCTGAACTTCCTCACGGTTTTTAATCCATGTCGACCTATACCCGGCCAGTGCTCCTGTTGCTCTGTGGCCTCCTTTTGCTGACCCTGGCGATCGCGGTGTTAAATACGCTCGTCCCGCTGTGGCTCGCCCATGAACACTTACCGACCTGGCAGGTGGGTATGGTCAGCTCGTCCTTTTTTACCGGTAATCTGCTGGGCACCCTGATGACAGGAAGCCTGATTAAACGTTTTGGTTTTAACCGCAGCTATTATCTGGCATCGCTTATTTTTGCCGCTGGCTGTGCCGGGTTAGGGCTGATGGTCGGATTCTGGAGCTGGATGGCCTGGCGCTTTATTGCGGGCGTTGGCTGCGCCATGATCTGGGTGGTAGTGGAGAGTGCCCTGATGTGCAGTGGCACCTCCCGCAACCGTGGGCGTCTGCTGGCAGCCTATATGATGGTCTATTACATCGGAACCGTGTTGGGTCAACTGATGGTCAGCAAACTGCCAACTGACCTGATGAGCGTCCTGCCATGGGTGACCGGCATGGTGCTGGCCGCCATTCTGCCGCTGCTCTTTACGCGTATTGTGAACCAGAGCAGCGAGCATCAGGAGGCAACTCACATCTGGCCGATGCTGAGATTGCGTCAGGCGCGTCTGGGAGTAAATGGCTGCATTATCTCCGGGATTGTACTGGGTTCGCTGTATGGACTCATGCCGCTCTATCTGAACCACCAGGGAGTCAGTGATTCCGGGATCGGTTTCTGGATGGCGGTGATGGTCAGCGCCGGGATTGTCGGGCAGTGGCCGATTGGTCGCCTTGCCGACCGCTTTGGCCGTCTGTTGGTGCTGCGCGTTCAGGTCTTTGTGGTGATCATGGGTTGTCTCGCCATGCTCAGTAATGCCGCGATGGCGCCGGCACTGTTCATCCTCGGTGCTGCGGGCTTTACCCTCTATCCGGTGGCAATGGCCTGGGCCTGTGAGAAAGTGGAGCATCATCAGCTGGTGGCCATGAACCAGGCGCTGTTGCTGAGCTATACCATCGGCAGTTTGCTGGGACCCACCTTCACCGCCATGCTGATGCAGAACTATTCTGACAATCTGCTGTTTATCATGATCGCCAGCGTGTCATTTATTTATCTGTTAATGCTGCTGCGTAAAGTGGGCGAACATCCAACGCCGGTGGCGCATGCCTGAGTAAATAAAAGCCTGTCGCCGACAGGCTTTTTTGCTTCTGTCACATATAAGAGTTTTACGCATTGTTTGTTTATTGTGTCAGACGATAATTCAGAAGCGTTCTATCACTAAAAGGCAGCGATCATGTCTACTCGTCGTTTTACCACTACAGCGCTGGCAGTAGTATTGTCTTTAACCTTCGCAACTGCACCCGCTATGGCTAATCCAGGAAACGGAAATGGTCACGGCAACGGACAAGGTAATAGCGGCAATCATGGTAACGGCAATTCCGGTAAGGGGAATGCCGGTAATCAGGGCCATAAACAAAATAACGGTCACCAGAATTCAGGCAAATCGAATAAAAGCGTAAAAGACGATGTCGATGCCCGCGTCAGTTACGATCACGCCCGGCATCTGGCGTTGAATTACGGCTTAACGGGTTATGATTCACTGCCTCCGGGGATTGCTAAAAACCTCGCGCGCGGTAAACCGCTGCCTCCGGGCATCGCGAAAAAGGCCGTTCCGGCATCAATGCTAGGTCAATTACCTTCTTATCCTGGGTATGAATGGCGGGTGGTCGGAAAGGATCTGGTCTTAATTGCGCTGAGTACGGCGATAGTGACCACCATTATTAATGGTGTCTTTGACTAATAAATAAAACGCCCGGTGAAAGCCGGGCGTTTTGTTAATACATGACCTTGTGACCGTACTGCTCCAGAATGCCTTTTACGCGTTCCATGGTCTCTTTTTTCGGCGGCTTAACGCCATCCAGTTTGTACTCTTCGCCCATCGCCACCCATTTATGTTTGCCCAGCTCGTGATACGGCAGCAATTCAATTTTCTCAACGTTGCCCATATCGCGTGTGAACTCACCCAGGCGGTGTGCAGAGTCATCGTCATCTGACCATCCCGGCACCACAACGTAACGGATCCAGGTTTTGATGCCTTTAGCGGAGATGTATTTCGCAAACTCGAGGGTGCGGTGGTTAGAGACGCCGACCAGATTTTGATGGATCTCATCATTCATCTGCTTGAGGTCCAGCATCACCAGATCGGTCACTTCCAGCAGCTCATCAATCACAGGATCGTAGCGACGGACAAAGCCGTTGGTATCCAGACAGGTATGAATGCTCTCTTTATGGCAGGCGCGGAACCAGTCACGAACGAATTCGGCCTGCAGGATCGCCTCTCCGCCGGAAGCCGTCACACCGCCACCAGAGGCGTTCATAAAGTGGCGGTAGGTCACTACCTCTTTCATTAATTCTTCGACAGTAACTTCTTTGCCACCGTGAGTATCCCAGGTGTCGCGGTTATGGCAGTACAGGCAGCGCATCAGGCAGCCCTGGAAGAAAGTGATAAAGCGGATGCCCGGGCCATCGACGGTGCCACAGGACTCAAAGGAGTGAATGCGACCAATAGTTGACATTGCGGTGATATCTCCAGATTCGGCCCGTCCGGGGCCTGTGTATATGCACAACTCAATCGGCTGTGTCGAGTCTGTTTTGGCTGTTATCCATTCATTATAGATAGCGGGCAAAAGAGACTAAGGTAGGGGAGGTGTTAAAAAGGCCCCACTTGTGTGGAGCCTTTATTGTACGCGTTTTACGGCGCCATTTCAGTCAAATCCACTTACATGGACTGAGTGAAAGTACGGGTAATCACGTCTTTCTGCTGTTCTTTAGTCAGCGAGTTGAAACGCACAGCGTAACCAGAAACACGGATGGTCAGCTGAGGATATTTCTCAGGGTGTTCCATCGCATCGAGCAGCATTTCACGGTTCATGACGTTCACGTTCAGGTGTTGACCACCTTCGATGGACGCTTCGTGATGGAAGTAACCATCCATCAGACCCGCGAGGTTGGTTTTACGCACTTCGTCGTCTTTACCCAGCGCATTTGGCACGATAGAGAAGGTGTAAGAGATACCATCTTTCGCGTAAGCAAACGGCAGTTTAGCAACGGAGGTCAGAGAGGCAACAGCACCTTTCTGGTCACGACCGTGCATTGGGTTAGCACCTGGTCCGAATGGCGCGCCAGCACGACGACCGTCTGGGGTGTTACCGGTTTTCTTACCATAAACCACGTTAGAGGTGATGGTCAGAACAGACTGAGTCGGGATAGCGTTACGGTAGGTGGTCAGTTTCTGAATTTTCTTCATGAAACGTTCAACCAGGTCAACCGCCATGTCATCAACGCGAGCGTCGTTGTTACCAAACTGCGGGTATTCGCCTTCGATTTCGAAGTCTACAGCCAGGCCGTCTTCGTCACGAATTGGTTTAACTTTCGCATATTTGATAGCAGACAGGGAGTCAGCCGCAACGGACAGACCTGCGATACCACATGCCATGGTGCGAACAACGTCACGGTCGTGCAGCGCCATCAGAGAGGCTTCGTAGCTGTACTTGTCGTGCATGTAGTGGATGATGTTCAGCGCAGTGACGTACTGTTTAGCCAGCCAGTCCATGAAGTGATCCATACGATCCATCACTTCGTCGAAGTTCAGGACGTCGCCTTTGATCGGCTCAGACTTAGGACCAACCTGCATTTTCAGTTTTTCATCAACGCCGCCATTGATTGCATACAGCATGGTTTTCGCGAGGTTAGCACGCGCACCGAAGAACTGCATTTGCTTACCAACAACCATTGGGCTTACGCAGCATGCAATCGCGTAGTCATCGTTGTTGAAGTCTGGACGCATCAGGTCATCGTTCTCGTACTGCAGAGAAGAGGTGTCGATGGATACTTTAGCGGCATATTTTTTGAAGTTCAGTGGCAGTTTTTCAGACCACAGAACGGTAATGTTCGGCTCCGGTGATGGCCCCATGGTGTACAGGGTGTTCAGGAAGCGGAAGCTGTTTTTAGTCACCAGAGTACGGCCATCTACGCCCATACCGCCGATAGATTCAGTTGCCCAGATTGGGTCACCGGAGAACAGCTCATCATACTCAGGGGTACGCAGGAAGCGAACCATACGCAGTTTCATGACCAGGTGGTCAATCATTTCCTGTGCGTCTTGTTCGGTGATTTTGCCTGCTTTCAGGTCACGTTCGATGTAGGCATCCAGGAAGGTGGATACACGACCGAAGGACATTGCTGCGCCGTTCTGAGATTTAACCGCTGCCAGGTAACCGAAGTAGGTCCACTGGATAGCTTCCTGAGCGTTGGTCGCAGGACCGGAGATATCGCAACCGTATTTCGCTGCCATCTCTTTGATCTGACCCAGCGCACGGTGCTGTTCGGAGATCTCTTCACGCAGACGGATAGTCGCTTCCAGGTTAACGCCATTTTCCAGATCGGACTGCAGAGACAGGAACTGTGCGTATTTGTCTTTCAGCAGGAAGTCGATACCGTACAGCGCAACGCGACGGTAGTCACCGATGATACGACCACGGCCATATGCATCTGGCAGACCGGTCAGGACGCCTGATTTACGGCAGTTCAGGATGTCTTTGGTGTAAACGTCAAACACGCCCTGGTTGTGGGTTTTGCGGTATTCAGTGAAGATTTTCTTCAGCATTGGGTCCAGCTCGCGATCGTACGCTTTGCAGGAACCTTCTACCATTTTGATACCACCGAACGGGATGATCGCACGTTTCAGTGGTGCTTCAGTTTGCAGACCAACAATCTTCTCGAGGGACTTGTTGATATAACCCGCGTCGTGAGAAGTAATGGTGGACGCGATGGAGGTGTCGAAATCAACAGGCGCGTGAGTGCGGTTTTCCTGCTTAACGCCTTCCATAACGCTGTCCCACAGGGCAGTGGTTGCGTCGGTAGCACCGGCCAGGAAGGATTCGTCACCTTCATATGGGGTGTAGTTTTTCTGGATGAAGTCACGAACGTTGACTTCATTCTGCCAATCACCTTTGGCAAAACCTTCCCATGCTGCGGCTAACTTTTCATTAAGTTCGGACATGTAACACCTACCTTCTTAAGTGGATTTTTTATTTACTGCCTGAGAAAACCATTAATGATGGTTATCGCCACGCAGGTAAATGACCCAGTATGTCAACCCAACCAGCAGACCTCCGCCAATAATGTTCCCGATTGTGACTGGGATCAGGTTATCAGTAATGAAGTTCATAACGGTCAGGTGAGAGAAACTTTCCGGGCTGGAACCGACTGCGGTCCAGAACTCCGGGCTGGCAAAATCACGGATTACAATACCCAGAGGGATCATAAACATGTTTGCAATACTGTGTTCAAAGCCGCTGGCAACGAACATGGCGACAGGCAGAACCATGATCATGGCTTTGTCCATCAGGCTGCGCCCTGAGTAGCTCATCCAGACGGCCAGGCAGACCATCAGGTTGGCGAGGATGCCAAGCGCAACGGCTTCAATAAATGTGTGGTGTACTTTGTGGTCGGCGGTTTGCAGGACGTTAAGCCCCCATGCGCCGTTGGCGGTCATATATTCACCTGACAACCACATCAACAGGACAAACAGCAGGCAGCCAACCAGGTTTCCAACGTAAACGTTGAGCCAGTTTTTAGCCAGCTGACCCCAGGTTATCTTACCGCTGGCTTTCGCGACGACGATAAGGACCGTTGAGGTAAAGAGGTCAGCGCCGCAAATTACGCAAAGGATCAGACCCAGTGAGAAACAGATGCCGCCGATAAGCTTAGCGATACCGAAAGGCATCCCGGCAGTACCGGTGGTGGCGGTGATATAGAAAACAAAGGCAATGGAGATGAACACCCCGGCAGTGATGGCCAGGAAGAACGTCGTCATCGGTTGTTTCGTTGCTTTATAGACACCCGCTTCTTCGGCAACTTTTGCCATTGCGGCTGGGAGTAAAAGATCAAAAGGGTTGTCAGCTTTCACACTAACTCTCTCTTTATTAAGTCGGCGACGAGATACTAACAAAGCATTATAGAAGAGAAATTGATGTAGATCATATCTCGCCTGGCTTATAGGCCCGCAAAGTGCGTGGTTTTCCAGCGAATGCGGTGTAAGTATTTGATTAGCCGTATAAAAATATATTTTAAAAGTTATAAAATGATTTGATTTTTTTCTTAATACCTTCTCCCGGGCAGTTAATTATAATGGAGTATTTAATATAAAAAGTAACAATAACCGGTAGGTCGCCAATATCATAGCTACCATTATTTAACCTTATTATTACAATTAAAATTTCTTGCCGCAGAAATAAAAAAACGGGGCAATAAAATTGCCCCGTAATATAACGTAGGTGATTGTATACGCCTACTGTTTGTAATGCTATGTAACGTTATTTAGCCCAGTAAGCGCTTTTGGCCTTCTGCAATTTCTCATAGGCCTTCAGCAACGACTGGTGAGCAGGGAAGGCTTTCAGATCACTATCCACTGCCTGCAGGCCGTAGAATGGCGCTTCGCCGCTCAGCGCTGCGCTGGCATTCTCTACCGCGTCGGCACCGTACATGCGGGTAAAGGCGTTCAGGTACTGCAGCGGCTCACGATCTTCTTCCTGCGCCAGCAACAGCAGCGTCTGCAGACAACGATAGTAGTTCGCGCGTTCTGCGCTGAAGACCGAGGCGTTGAACTCAATGGTCCACTCGGTCCAGATCAGCGCCTGCTCAAGATCGCCGCCTGCCAGCGCCAGCATCGCCTTCAGCTCACCGATACGCAGGGTGTACCAGCCGTTATCTTTGCCTGTTGCCAGGCCCAGCAGCTCGCGCACGCGGGTAAAGTCGTCGTGGCCTTCGTCGTCCAGTTGGGTAATAAGGTTCAGATAGTCCTCTTTCTCCCACGCGCTCTCCGGCAGGGCCAGCAGGGTTTCGCGCAGGTGCGCGCCCATGCTGTTGTTCGCCAGCCACAGGTCTTCAACCGGATAGATATCGGACATGCCCGGAACCAGAATACGGCAGGCGTACACGCCCAGGTGCTCGTAATCCGCGATATACACTTCCTGGTTTTCGGCAGTGAAGATCGCCATCAGGGTAGCGAACTCTTCTTCCGTGGTACCAGCGAAGCTCCAGTCAACAAATGGATAATCCGCATCCTGCTTGAACATATCCCAGGAGATCGAGCCGCTGGAGTCGATGAAGTGGGTTTCCAGGTTGGCGTGTTCAGCCACTTCCTCATCATCGAAGGTCGGCGGGGTAAACACGTCCAGATCTTTCAGGCTACGGCCCTGCAGCAGCTCGGTGACGGTACGCTCCAGCGCCACGCCGAAGTCCGGGTGTGCACCGAAGGAGGCGAAGCAGGTGCCGTTCGCCGGGTTGAACAGCACGACGCAGATCACCGGGTACTTACCGCCCAGAGAGCCGTCATAGGCAAAGATTGGGAAACCTTCGGCTTCCAGTTTGGCAATGGACTCCACCACGCCCGGATAGCGGGCCAGCACGTCAGCCGGGATCTCCGGCAGGCTGATGGATTCTGCGATAATGCGGTTTTTAATATGACGCTCAAACACCTCGGACAAGCCCTGAACGCGCGCTTCGTTGCGGGTGTTACCGGCGGACATGCCGTTTGAGACATACAGGTTGCCGACGATGTTCATCGGGATATAGACGGTTTGTTCATCAGACTGACGGGTAAACGGCAGGGCGCAGATACCGCGATCTTCGTTACCTGACTGCAGATCGATCAGCATGCTGGCGGTCAGCTGATTTTCCAGATCGTAAAACGCGCGCAGGCGATCGTCGAGGATCCCTTCTGGCAGTTCGTCGTCTTCGGTCAGCGGGAACCATTTTTCATTTGGGTAGTGAACAAACGGGCCATTCGCCACGGTATCGCCCAGCCAGAAATCGGCAAAGAAATAGTTGGTGGACAGACGCTCAAAATACTCACCCAGTGCAGAGGCCAGTGCTGCTTTTTTAGTGGCACCTTTGCCGTTGGTAAAGCACAACGCGCACTCTTTATCGCGAATATGCACAGACCAGACATGAGGGACCGGGTTGAGCCAGGAGGCTTCTTCGATATTAAAGCCCAGGTCGGTCAGTTTTTGCTGGAAGCGAGCGATGGAATCTTCCAGGGCGGCGTCTTTGCCGGGGATAAACGTTTGAGTCATGGCGATCACTTATATCGTACGGAAAGCGCGCAATGATACGGGTTTTGCATGGCAGGCGCTATCTTCCCGGCGGTTTCGGCGAAAATAAAAGGCTGGGCTATGCTTACATGGAGTAACTTACTGTAAAGGAATATAAAAATGAAAGCATTCGATCTTCAACGAATGGCCTTTGATAAAGTCCCCGTTGAGTTTTTAGGCGAGGTTGCGCTGCGAAGTCTTTATACCTTTGTACTGGTTTTCCTGTTCCTCAAAATTACCGGGCGGCGCGGCGTGCGTCAGATGTCGCTCTTCGAAGTGTTAATCATTCTGACACTGGGATCGGCAGCAGGTGACGTGGCGTTTTATGACGATGTGCCGATGATTCCCGTCTTCATTGTTTTTGTCACCCTGGCGTTGCTCTACCGGCTGGTAATGTGGCTGATGTCGAAAAGTGAAAAGCTGGAAGATCTGCTGGAGGGAAAACCGGTCGCCATTGTCGAAGATGGCAAGCTGGCCTGGGAAAAAGTACAGCGCGCCAACATGACCGAGTTTGAATTCTTTATGGAACTGCGGGCCAGCAGCGTCGAGCAGCTAGGGCAGGTTAAACTTGCCATTATGGAGACCAATGGGCAGATAAGCGTTTACTTCTACGACGATGACCAGGTTAAACCCGGGCTGTGCATCTTACCGGATGAATTTGTGGAACGTTTTATGACGATACCGGAAGTCGGCGATTATGCCTGCCGGCGTTGTGGTCATGTTCAGACTCTACAGGCCGGGGCGCATCAATTATGCCCACGCTGCACGAATCCAGAATGGACGAAGGTTAGCCGGGCCAAACGCATCACCTGACAGCGATTTTGTCGGTTTTGTGACAGCCCGCTGGCAGAATCTATTGTGTGACGGCGGGCACATTTCCAGGGTCATAAGTTTTAGACATTGCGGCGCGTGTCACTGAATGATAAAACCGATATCCACAGTTATAACTTATGGCTTTTAGCGTGGTGAGGGGAAATGGCTCAGGTCTTTAATTTTAGTTCAGGTCCGGCAATGTTACCGGCGGAAGTGCTCAAACAGGCTCAACAGGAGCTGTGTGACTGGAACGGTCTGGGCACGTCAGTGATGGAAGTCAGCCACCGTGGTAAAGCGTTTATTGAGGTGGCAGAAGAGGCAGAAGCAGATTTTCGTTTCCTGCTGAATATCCCCTCAAATTACAAAGTATTATTCTGCCACGGCGGCGGACGCGGTCAGTTTGCGGGCATTCCACTGAACCTGCTGGGTGACAAAACCACTGCGGATTATGTCGACGCTGGCTACTGGGCGGCAAGCGCAGTAAAAGAAGCGCACAAATACTGCTCCCCGAACGTCATCGATGCCAAAGTTACTGTCGATGGTTTACGTGCGGTGAAGCCGATGAGCGAATGGCAGCTCTCCCAGGATGCAGCCTACCTGCACTACTGCCCGAATGAGACCATCGACGGCATCGCCATCCACGAAGAGCCAAACTTTGGCGAAAACGTGGTCGTCACAGCGGACTTCTCCTCCACCATTCTCTCTTCGCCGCTGGATATCAGCCGCTACGGCGTAATCTATGCCGGCGCACAGAAAAACATCGGCCCGGCAGGCCTGACGCTGGTGATCGTGCGTGAAGATTTACTGGGTAAAGCCCACAAGTCTTGCCCGTCGATTCTGGATTACACCGTGCTGAACGATAACGACTCGATGTTCAACACCCCGCCGACTTTTGCCTGGTACCTCTCTGGCCTGGTCTTTAAATGGCTGAGAAACAATGGCGGCGTGGCGCAGATGGATAAGATCAACCAGCAGAAATCTGAACTGCTGTATAGCGTGATCGACGGCAGCGACTTCTACCGTAATGACGTCGCCAAAGCTAACCGTTCCCGCATGAATATCCCGTTCCAGCTAGCCGACAGCAATCTCGATAAACTGTTCCTGGAAGAGTCCTTCGCCGCAGGCCTGCACGCGCTGAAAGGCCACCGTGTCGTCGGTGGGATGCGTGCTTCTATTTATAACGCCATGCCGCTCGAAGGCGTTAAGGCCCTGACCGACTTCATGACTGACTTCGAACGTCGCCACGGTTAATTGCGTCCCTGTTTACCCCGCGGCCAGGCTGCGGGGTTTTTATTATGTTGAATTGAGAGTTAAGTTTCATGGAATCCCTGACGTTACAACCTATCGCGCGGGTAGATGGCACCATTAATCTGCCTGGTTCAAAAAGTGTCTCGAACCGCGCCTTGCTGCTGGCAGCGCTGGCAAACGGCACCACTGTTCTCACTAACCTGCTGGACAGCGATGACGTTCGCCATATGCTCAATGCGCTGAAAGCGTTGGGAGTCCACTATACCCTGTCTGCCGATCGCACCCGCTGCGAAGTCACCGGCAATGCCGGGGCACTGCAATCCGCTGACGCGCTGGAATTGTTCCTCGGAAATGCCGGTACGGCAATGCGCCCGCTGGCGGCGGCGCTGTGCCTGGGCAGCAACGACATCGTGCTGACGGGTGAATCGCGCATGAAAGAGCGTCCGATTGGCCATCTGGTGGACGCGCTGCGTCAGGGCGGCGCACAGATTGATTATCTGGAGCAGGAAAACTATCCGCCGCTGCGCCTGCGTGGTGGCTTTACCGGTGGTGACGTGGCGGTAGACGGCAGCGTCTCGAGCCAGTTCCTCACCGCGCTGCTGATGACGGCACCGCTGGCACCGCAGAACACCACCATCACTATTAAAGGTGAGCTGGTTTCCAAACCTTATATCGATATCACGCTGCATCTGATGAAGACCTTCGGTGTGGACGTTGAAAACCACAGCTACCAGCGTTTCGTGGTGCGCGGCGGGCAGCAGTACCAGACGCCGGGTCATTACCTGGTGGAAGGCGATGCCTCGTCGGCCTCTTATTTCCTCGCCGCAGGCGCCATTAAGGGCGGTACCGTCAAAGTGACCGGTATTGGCCGCAACAGCGTGCAGGGCGATATTCGCTTTGCCGATGTGCTGGAGAAGATGGGCGCAGTGGTCACCTGGGGCGATGACTTCATCTCCTGTACCCGCGGTGAACTGAACGCCATCGATATGGACATGAACCATATCCCCGATGCGGCGATGACTATTGCTACCGCGGCACTGTTTGCCAAAGGCACGACCACGATGCGCAACATTTACAACTGGCGCGTGAAAGAGACCGATCGCCTGTTCGCGATGGCCACTGAACTGCGTAAAGTAGGAGCCGAGGTGGAAGAGGGCGAGGACTACATTCGCGTAACGCCACCGGCACAGCTACATGCTGCGGAAATTGGCACCTACAACGACCACCGCATGGCGATGTGCTTCTCGCTGGTGGCGCTGTCGGATACGCCGGTTACCATTCTCGATCCGAAATGCACCGCGAAAACCTTCCCGGACTATTTCGAGCAGTTGGCGCGTATCAGTACGCTTGCCTGATGACCCCCAGCCGCACCGCCCGGTGCGGCATCTTATTTGCTTACGCTTCCTGACGTCATCATCGTCCAATTCTTCTACACTCAGCTTCAAACATTTCGTAATTTACATGCAAAGGTAACAGTTGTGCGCATTGACGCGTATAATGCGCGGCGTTTACACAACGGTATGCCTACTTTAAGGAGAAAAAGATGACGGCAATTGCCCCGGTTATCACCATTGACGGGCCGAGTGGAGCAGGTAAAGGAACTCTGTGCAAAGCGATGGCGGAAGCATTGCAATGGCATCTTTTAGATTCAGGCGCAATCTATCGTGTGCTGGCGCTGGCTGCTTTGCATCACCATGTTGATGTGGCCTCTGAAGAGGCGCTGGTGCCGCTGGCCGCCCATCTGGACGTGCGTTTTGTCTCCACCAACGGCAATCTGGAAGTGATTCTGGAAGGGGAAGACGTGAGCGGTGAGATCCGCACCCAGGACGTGGCGAACGCCGCTTCTCAGGTCGCCGCGTTCCCGCGCGTTCGCGAGGCACTTTTACGTCGCCAGCGCGCCTTCCGGGATGCGCCGGGTTTGATCGCTGACGGACGCGACATGGGGACCGTGGTTTTCCCTGATGCGCCGGTGAAAATTTTCCTTGACGCTTCCTCGGAAGAGCGTGCGCAGCGCCGTATGCTACAGTTGCAGGAAAAGGGCTTTAGTGTTAACTTTGAACGTCTTTTGTCCGAGATAAAAGAACGCGACGACCGCGACCGTAATCGCGCCGTTGCGCCGCTTGTTCCCGCAGATGATGCATTAGTTCTGGATTCTACCAGTTTAACTATTGAGCAAGTGATTGAAAAAGCGCTACAATATGCGCGCCAAAAACTGGCAATCGCGTAATCGCGACCGATTTAGCAGTACCCCCGCTGCAATGGATTGACGGCGGGTATGTGAAACAACCCCATCCGGCACGGAGCCAGGTGGACGTTAATATTAACCTGAAGATTAAACATGACTGAATCTTTTGCTCAACTGTTTGAAGAATCCTTAAAAGAAATCGAAACCCGTCCGGGTTCCATCGTTCGTGGTGTTGTTGTTGCTATCGACAAAGATATCGTACTGGTTGACGCCGGTCTGAAATCTGAGTCTGCCATTCCGGCAGAGCAGTTCAAAAACGCCCAGGGCGAGCTGGAAATCCAGGTTGGTGACGAAGTTGACGTTGCGCTGGACGCAGTAGAAGACGGCTTCGGTGAAACCCTGCTTTCTCGTGAGAAAGCTAAACGTCACGAAGCATGGATCACCCTGGAAAAAGCTTACGAAGAAGCTGAAACTGTGGTCGGTGTTATCAACGGCAAAGTTAAAGGTGGCTTCACTGTTGAGCTGAATGGTATTCGTGCGTTCCTGCCAGGTTCACTGGTAGACGTTCGTCCAGTTCGTGACACCCTGCACCTGGAAGGCAAAGAGCTTGAGTTCAAAGTAATCAAGCTGGACCAGAAGCGTAACAACGTTGTTGTTTCCCGTCGTGCCGTTATCGAATCCGAAAACAGCGCAGAACGCGATCAGCTGCTGGAAAACCTGCAGGAAGGCATGGAAGTCAAAGGTATCGTTAAGAACCTCACTGACTACGGCGCATTCGTTGACCTGGGCGGCGTTGATGGCCTGCTGCACATCACCGATATGGCGTGGAAACGCGTTAAGCACCCAAGCGAAATCGTGAACGTGGGCGACGAAATCACTGTTAAAGTGCTGAAGTTCGACCGCGAGCGTACTCGTGTATCCCTCGGCCTGAAACAGCTGGGCGAAGATCCATGGGTTGCTATCGCTAAACGTTACCCAGAAGGTACTAAACTGACTGGTCGCGTTACCAACCTGACCGACTACGGCTGCTTCGTTGAAATCGAAGAAGGCGTTGAAGGCCTGGTTCACGTTTCCGAAATGGACTGGACCAACAAAAACATCCACCCATCCAAAGTTGTTAACGTTGGCGATGTAGTGGAAGTGATGGTTCTGGATATCGACGAAGAACGTCGTCGTATCTCCCTGGGCCTGAAGCAGTGCAAAAACAACCCATGGCAGCAGTTCGCGGAAACCCACAACAAGGGCGACCGTGTCGAAGGTAAAATCAAGTCTATCACTGACTTCGGTATCTTCATCGGCCTGGACGGCGGCATCGACGGCCTGGTTCACCTGTCTGACATCTCCTGGAACGTTGCAGGCGAAGAAGCAGTACGTGAATACAAAAAAGGCGACGAAATCGCAGCAGTTGTTCTGCAGGTTGACGCAGAGCGTGAGCGTATCTCTCTGGGCGTTAAACAGCTCGCAGAAGATCCGTTCAACAACTGGGTTGCACTGAACAAGAAAGGCGCAATCGTAAACGGTAAAGTGACTGCAGTTGACGCGAAAGGCGCAACCGTAGAACTGGCTGACGGCGTTGAAGGTTACCTGCGCGCTTCTGAAGCTTCACGTGACCGCGTTGAAGATGCAACTCTGGTTCTGAGCGTAGGCGACGACGTTGAAGCTAAATTCACCGGCGTTGACCGCAAAAACCGTGCAATCAGCCTGTCTGTTCGTGCTAAAGACGAAGCTGATGAGAAAGATGCAATCGCAACTGTTAACAAACAGGAAGATGCAAACTTCTCTAACAACGCAATGGCTGAAGCTTTCAAAGCAGCTAAAGGCGAATAAGTTACTCGTAGAGTAACTTGACAGATTGCAGGATTCGTCCTGTAATCAATAACAAAGGGCGGCTACGGCCGCCCTTGTTTAAGCTGTTTAGCTAATGGGTTTGAAGGAACCGGAGGAATCATGACCAAGTCAGAATTGATTGAAAGACTTGCCAGCCAGCAATCGCACATACCTGCTAAAGCAGTGGAAGATGCCGTAAAAGAGATGCTGGAGCATATGGCGACCACTCTTGCACAGGGCGAGCGCATTGAAATCCGCGGTTTCGGTAGTTTTTCTCTGCACTATCGTGCTCCACGCACCGGGCGTAACCCGAAGACTGGCGACAAAGTAGAGCTGGAAGGTAAATACGTTCCGCACTTTAAGCCGGGTAAAGAATTGCGCGATCGCGCCAACATTTACGGCGACTGAGTTTGGCCTGTGGGCGAAACTCAGTGACCACAAGAAAGCACCTGCGGGTGCTTTTTTTGTTTTTGTTTTTCCTGAACCTGAACCTGAATCGGCATCGCAAGTTTTGCTGCCGGTTGCTGCAAAGCGAACATTTCCCACCAGCCTGCGCTGCAATCTGATTTTTTCACACCTGACTTGCTAAACAGCCCGCTGCACACTGCCCGGATACAGGGAGGTGTAAATGCGTTTGTCTGCGTTAGCGACATGTTTGATTCTCGCCATCTTACCGCTGCTCTGGTTGCCCACGCTGCCAGCGCTGCCGCTCATCCAGGCCATGATTGTTGCCGGGTTCTTGCTCGCTTTAATTCGCTATACCATGGCGCGATACATTGGCCTGTGGCTGCTCTTTTTTGCCTGGGGCGGGCTCGCCGCGTTAAGCGCAGTCTGGCCGATGCAGCACCTGACCCACGGGCCGCAGAAGGCAGAGCTGGAGATTATGGCGATCGGGAGCGATAAGATGTATCAGGCCCGTATCGTCAGGCTTAATGGCAGGGCAATGCTGCCTGCGGTGGGGGTTACGCTGTATGGCAATACGCTACCGCAGCCAGGTTGTGCCGGGCAGCGCTGGAAGATGACCCTGACGTTACGGCCTGTTCACGGTCAACTCAACGAGGGAGGATTCGATGCCCAGCGCTATGCTCTGGCGCAGCATCAGTCCCTGACCGGGCGTTTCACCAACCCGGAAGTCACAGATGACCGCTGCAGCTTACGCGCCCGGTATCTTGCCACGCTGTCGGCCAGGCTTTCGTCTTATACCTGGGGGCCGGTTCTGCTGGGGCTGGGGATGGGGGAACGTCTGGCATTGACGCCCGACATTAAAGATTTGATGCGGCAAACGGGTACAGCGCATCTTATGGCGATTTCGGGATTGCATATTGCCCTTGCGGCATCGGTTATCTGGCTGCTGGTACGAGGCATGCAGTTTTTTGTTCCGGCTCGCTGGGTGAACTGGCAAGCGCCGCTGGTGGCGGGATTCTGCTTTGCTGCCTTTTATGCCTGGCTTACCGGCATGCAGCCCCCCGCGCTGCGTACCGTCGTTTCACTGGGCACCTGTCTGGCGCTGCAGCTGAGCGGCCGTCTCTGGTCGCCCTGGCAAGTATGGCGAGTCTGCATCGCCGCCATTTTGCTGGTCGACCCGCTGGCGGTGTTATCGCATAGCCTTTTACTTTCGGCCTTTGCGGTGGCAGCGCTAATTTTCTGGTATCAGTGGGTGCCTGCCCCCCGTTTATCCGGGCCGTGGATAATCAGAGCGGGAGGCAATCTGCTGCACCTGCAGCTCGGCATGCTGTTGCTGTTGCTACCTGTACAGGTGATGGTCTTTCACGGATTCAGCCTGTCATCACTGGTGGCGAACCTGGTGGCGGTGCCGCTGGTGACCTTTGTCTCGGTGCCGCTCATTCTGCTGGGGATGTGTCTGCATCTCGGGCTATGGCCGCTCGCGGAACATCTGGTCTGGCGGCTGGCAGATGGTTCACTCTCCCTGTTGTTTGGCTTCCTGACCTCGCTGCCTGACGGTTGGATCGGGGTCGATAAACGCTGGTTGTGGCTAACTCTGTTGCCCTGGGCGGCGATTATCGCCTGGCGGATGCGCGGCGCACGAACCTACCCGGTGGTCTGTGTGTCGGCACTGGTGCTGGCGGCCAGTCCGTTATGGCGAACAAACAAAACGGAAGGGTGGTCGGTGCATATGCTGGATGTCGGACAGGGGCTAGCAATGGTTATCGAGCGTCAGGGGAAAGCGATTTTATATGATACCGGGCCTGCGTGGCCGGGCGGGGACAGTGCGCAACAGGTTATTATCCCCTGGCTGCGCTGGCATCACTTACGCCCGGAAGGAGTGATAGTCAGCCATGAACACCTTGACCATATCGGCGGGCTGGCCTCGTTACGCCAGGCGTGGCCGAATATGTGGATACGCAGCCCACTGCGCCAGAAGGGACATGATGCCTGTTTTCGCGGCGAACGCTGGCAGTGGCAGGGGCTGACCTTCAGCGCGCATTGGCCTCTCGCCACCGCGCCGCAGCACGGTAACAACGGCTCCTGCGTGGTCAAAATTGAGGACGGCACCCATAGCCTGTTGTTAACCGGGGATATTGAGGCGCAGGGAGAAAAAGCGATGCTCAGTCGTCACTGGCAATATCTTGCGTCTACACTTATCCAGGTGCCGCACCATGGCAGTAATACCTCTTCATCACTCCCTCTGGTGCAGCGTGTGGGTGGGCGTATCGCCCTGGTGTCTGCATCCCGCTATAACGCGTGGCGACTGCCTTCGTACAAGGTGGCGCGCCGCTACAGAAAGGAGGGGTATCTCTGGTTAACTACGCCCCGATCTGGACAAATCACGGTTTCATTTTCGCAACATGGCTGGCAAATCCAACGCTTACGGGATCAAATTTTGCCCCGTTGGTATCATCAGCGGTTTGGCGCGCCCGGAGATAACGGGTAGAATATGCGGCTATTTCAACAAATGCTGGTTTTTTGAATGCATAACGACAAAGATCTCTCCACGTGGCAGACCTTCCGCCGGCTCTGGCCGGTGATTGCGCCCTTCAGAACGGGCCTTATCGTGGCGGGCGTAGCGTTAATCCTCAACGCAGCCAGCGATACCTTCATGTTATCGCTCCTCAAACCGTTACTGGACGACGGTTTTGGTAAAACGGATCGCTCAGTGCTGCTTTGGATGCCACTGGTGGTTATCGGCCTGATGATTTTACGCGGCATCACCAGCTATATCTCCAGCTACTGCCTCTCATGGGTATCGGGCAAGGTGGTAATGACCATGCGTCGTCGCCTGTTCAGCCATATGATGGGCATGCCGGTGGCGTTCTTCGACAAGCAGTCGACCGGTACCTTGCTGTCGCGTATTACCTACGACTCCGAGCAGGTTGCGTCTTCCTCCTCCAGCGCGCTCATTACCGTGGTGCGTGAAGGGGCCTCGATCATTGGTCTGTTTGTCCTGATGTTCTGGTACAGCTGGCAGCTGTCGTTGATCCTTATCGTGCTGGCGCCCATTGTGTCGATCGCCATCCGCGTGGTCTCCAAACGTTTCCGCAGCATCAGTAAGAACATGCAGAACACGATGGGGCAGGTCACTACCAGTGCAGAGCAGATGCTGAAAGGACACAAAGAGGTGTTGATTTTTGGTGGCCAGGAAGTGGAAACCAAGCGCTTCGATAAGGTCAGCAATAAGATGCGTCTGCAGGGGATGAAGATGGTTTCTGCCTCTTCCATTTCCGATCCCATCATTCAGCTTATTGCCTCTCTGGCACTGGCATTTGTCCTCTACGCCGCCAGCTTCCCGAGTGTAATGGAAACCTTAACCGCCGGTACTATTACCGTGGTCTTCTCGTCGATGATTGCCCTGATGCGCCCGCTGAAATCGTTAACCAACGTTAACGCCCAGTTCCAGCGCGGGATGGCAGCCTGTCAGACCCTGTTTGCGATCCTCGATTCCGAACAGGAAAAAGACGAAGGTAAACGCGTGATTGAGCGCTCAACCGGTGATGTAGAATTCCGCAACGTGACCTTTACCTACCCGGGTCGTGATGCGCCAGCGCTTCGTAACATCAATCTGAAAATCCCGGCAGGCAAGACCGTCGCGCTGGTGGGCCGCTCTGGCTCCGGTAAATCGACCATTGCCAGCCTGATCACCCGCTTCTACGACATCGATGAGGGAGAGATCCTGATTGATGGTCACGATCTGCGCGAGTACACCTTGCGGTCGTTGCGTAACCAGGTTGCTCTGGTCTCGCAGAATGTGCATCTCTTCAACGACACGGTGGCCAATAATATCGCCTATGCCCGTAACGAAGAGTACAGCCGTGAGCAGATTGAAGCTGCAGCGCGAATGGCCTACGCCATGGACTTCATCAATAAGATGGATAACGGTCTGGATACCATTATCGGTGAAAATGGCGTGCTGCTCTCCGGCGGCCAACGCCAGCGTATCGCCATTGCGCGCGCGCTGCTGCGTGACAGCCCAATCCTAATCCTCGATGAAGCCACCTCGGCGCTGGATACGGAGTCCGAACGTGCCATCCAGTCTGCGCTGGATGAGCTGCAAAAGAACCGCACCTCTCTGGTGATCGCGCACCGTCTGTCGACTATCGAAAAAGCCGATGAAATCGTGGTGGTGGAAGATGGCTATATAGTTGAACGCGGTAGCCATACCGATCTGCTGGCGCATCAGGGCGTGTACGCGCAACTTCATAAGATGCAGTTTGGCGCATGATTGCCCGCATCTGGTCCGGTGAGTCCCCACTCTGGCTGCTGCTGTTGCCGCTCTCCTGGCTGTATGGCCTGGTGAGCGGCCTGATCCGCCTCAGCTATAAAGTGGGGCTGAAGCGGGCCTGGCGTGCCCCGGTGCCGGTGGTGGTGGTGGGGAACCTCACCGCTGGCGGCAACGGCAAAACGCCGGTGGTTATCTGGCTAGTGGAACAGCTGACCCAACGCGGTATCCGTGTGGGGGTTGTCTCCCGGGGCTACGGCGGAAAGGCGGAGCGCTATCCGTTGCTGTTGACCGGGCAAACTACCACCGCGCAGGCGGGGGATGAGCCGGTGCTGATTTTTCAGCGCACCGGTGCTCCGGTCGCGGTCTCACCGGTGCGCAGCGAGGCGGTTCAGGCCCTGCTAAGTCAGACGGACGTGCAGATGGTAATCACCGACGATGGGCTGCAACACTACGCACTGGCCCGGGATAAAGAGATTGTGGTGATTGACGGCGTGCGCCGCTTTGGCAACGGCTGGTGGTTACCCGCCGGGCCGATGCGCGAGCGTGCTTCTCGCTTAAAATCTGTGGACGCGGTCATCGTCAACGGCGGTACCGCACAGGCGGGAGAGATCCCGATGCAATTGCGTCCTGGCCTGGCCGTGAATCTTGTGACCGGGGAAAGGCGTGATGTTGCTGAACTCCCAAACCTGGTGGCGATGGCCGGCATTGGTCATCCCCCGCGCTTTTTCTCTACGCTCGAAGCTTGCGGCGCCCGGCTCCTCAATACGGTACCGCTGGCCGACCATCAGGCGCTGAGCCAGGCGCAGGTTGCAGGTTTTACTGCGCCCGGTCAGACGCTGATCATGACCGAAAAAGATGCGGTGAAATGCCGCGCCTTTGCCCGCGATAACTGGTGGTATTTACCGGTTGATGCTGAACTGCAGGGCGAACAGCCTGAACGACTGCTGCAGGCGCTCATTGCCCTGGCAGAAGAGGGTTCACCCGCGCACTAACACACAGGAAATGGCATGGCTTTACCGCAACTCACGCTTTCAGCCGCACGTCATCTTCATCTTGCCGCGCAGGGGCTTTTGAAAAAGCCCCGTCGCCGCGCGCAGCCCGCCGATATTCTTACAACCATCCAGCGCATGTCGCTGCTGCAGATCGACACCATCAATATCGTTGCCCGCAGCCCGTATCTGGTGCTGTTTAGCCGTCTCGGCCACTATCCGCCCGAATGGCTGGACAGCGCGCTGCGTCAGGGCGAACTCATGGAGTATTGGGCGCATGAGGCGTGCTTCCTGCCGCGCAGCGATTTTGCCCTGGTGCGTCATCGGATGCTCTCCCCTGACAACATGGGCTGGAAATACCGCCAGGCATGGATGCAGGAACACGCAGAAGAAATTGAACAGCTGATCGCTCATATCCACGAGAAGGGGCCGGTACGTTCCGCCGATTTCGAACATCCTCATAAAGGCACCAGCGGATGGTGGGAGTGGAAGCCGCATAAACGCCATCTTGAGGGGCTATTTACCGCCGGAAAGGTGATGGTGATCGAAAGACGTAACTTTCAGCGCGTCTACGATCTCACTCACCGGGTGATGCCGGAGTGGGATGACAGCCGGGATATGCTGACCCAGGCGGCGGCCGAGGCCGTGATGCTGGAAAACAGCGCCCGTAGCCTGGGCATTTTTCGCGGGCAGTGGTTAGCCGATTATTACCGCCTGCGCCAGCCGGCGTTGGCTCCGCTGCTTGAAGGCTGGCAGGCGCAGCAGCGAGTGGTGCGTGTCGAGGTAGAAACCCTGGGCGAAATGTGGCTGCATGCCGATCTGCTGCCGCTGCTTACGCAGGCGCAGGCGGGCAAACTCACCGCCACTCACAGCGCTGTCCTGTCGCCGTTTGATCCGGTGGTCTGGGATCGTAAGCGTGCGGAGCAGCTGTTTAACTTCAGCTACCGGCTGGAGTGCTATACCCCGGCCCCGAAACGTCAGTACGGCTATTTCGTTCTGCCGCTGCTGCATAAAGGGCAACTGGTGGGGCGAATGGACGCAAAAATGCACCGTAAAACCGGTGAGCTGCAGATTATCGCCCTCTGGCTGGAGAAGGGTGTGCGGGTCAGCGCTGGGCTGGAAAAGGGGCTGACCGCTGCGATAAGTGATTTTGCGGGCTGGCAGGGCGCAACGCGGATCGCGCTGGGCCATCTTCCCGACGGACTTTTTGCGGCCTGTCGAAGTGGCTGGGAAATAGACGCGGTCTGAAAATGGAATATGGTAAACTTTAACGATTATTGATACGGAGGAACTATGGATCACCGTTTACTGGAAATTATTGCCTGCCCGGTGTGCAACGGCAAACTCTACTACAGCCAGGACAAGCAGGAGTTAATCTGCAAACTGGATAGCCTTGTCTTCCCACTGCGCGACGGCATTCCCGTCCTGCTTGAAACCGAAGCCCGTTCGCTGGCGGCCGAAGAGAGCAAACCATGAGTTTTGTTGTCATCATTCCGGCACGTTTCGCCTCCACCCGCCTGCCGGGTAAACCGTTGGTCGACATCAACGGTAAGCCGATGATTGTCCACGTGCTGGAACGTGCGCGTGAGTCCGGCGCTGACCGCATCATCGTCGCCACCGATCATGAAGAGGTAGCGCGTGCGGTTGAAGCGGCGGGCGGCGAAGTGTGCATGACCCGCGCCGATCATCAGTCCGGCACGGAGCGCCTGGCGGAAGTGGTCGAAAAATGCGGCTTCAGCGATGACACGGTGATTGTCAACGTGCAGGGCGATGAGCCGATGATCCCGGCGGTGATTATCCGCCAGGTCGCAGAAAATCTGGCCCAGCGTCAGGTTGGTATGGCGACGCTGGCCGTGCCGGTACACAGCGCCGAAGAGGCATTCAACCCGAATGCCGTGAAAGTGGTGCTGGACAGGGAAGGCTACGCGCTCTATTTCTCCCGCGCGACCATTCCCTGGGATCGCGACCGCTTTGCCGCTTCCCGCGACGCGATCGGCGACAACATACTGCGACATCTGGGTATTTATGGCTATCGCGCCGGCTTTATTCGCCGTTACGTGACCTGGCAGCCGAGTCCGCTGGAAAATATCGAAATGCTCGAGCAACTGCGCGTACTGTGGTACGGCGAGAAGATCCATGTTGCCGTCGCGCAGGAAGTTCCCGGTACAGGCGTTGATACGCCAGAGGATCTCGCCCGCGTTCGCGCTGAGATGCGTTAATCCCCCCTCATCCCCTCGGCTGAGGGGATATTTTATCTTCTGTATTTCTTCTCAAGAATCGTCGCATAAGAGTGACATTCGCCTGCCAGACGCTCATTATAAAAGCAGTAGTCTTAATGGGGGTAATCTGAAATGGAACAGCTGCTTGTCGAACTCAGCCATCTGCTGGGTGAAAAACTGAGCCGTGTGGAGTGCGTGCATGAAAAAGCAGATACCACGCTGTGGTCGTTATATGACAGCCATGGAAACCCCATGCCGTTACTGGCGCGAAGCTTCACTTCACCGGATGTTGCCAGACAACTGGCGTGGAAAATCTCCATGCTCGCCCGCAGTGGCACAGTCAGAATGCCGACCGTATATGGTGTGATGACCCACGAGGAGCATCCGGGTCCTGACGTACTGCTGATCGAGCGCCTGCGCGGCGTTCCGGTTGAAGCCCCGGCCCGCACCCCGGAACGCTGGGAACAGCTGAAAGATCAGATCGTCGAGGCGCTGCTGGCCTGGCACCGGATGGACAGCGGGGGTCTGGTCGGGTCGGTGGACAGCACCCAGGAGAATCTGTGGCCGCTCTGGTATCGCCAGCGGGTTGAGGTGTTGTGGGGAACGCTAAACCAGTACCGCAATACCGGCCTGACCATGCAGGACAAACGGATACTGTTTCGGACCCGGGAATGCCTGCCCGCCCTGTTTGAGGGCTTCAACGACAACAGCGTGCTGATCCACGGCAACTTTACCCTGCGCAGTATGCTCAAGGATCCCCGTAGCGATCAGCTGCTGGCGATGGTCGGGCCAGGAGTGATGCTGTGGGCGCCGCGGGAGTATGAACTGTTTCGCCTGAGCGAGAGCGGGCTGGCAGAAGATCTGCTCTGGCACTATCTGCAGCGCGCGCCGGTCTCAGAGTCCTTCCTCTGGCGGCGCTGGCTGTATCTGCTGTGGGACGAAGTGGCGCAGCTGGTGAATACCGGGCACTTTAACCGCGCCAACTTCGACCTGGCCTCGAAATCACTGCTTCCCTGGCTCGTCTGACGGCCCTTTGAGCCATTGCCAGATGCGCCCGAGCGTCTCATAACCCACGCGATCGCTGTGCATCAGCCAGACCGGGGACGGAATAATCCGTTCCCAGGGGTTGAGCGGCGCGCTAATCGCCAGCTGGTTAGCCGGGGCGGGCAGCGGGTGTAACCCCTGCTGTTCAAAGAAGATCATTGCCCGCGGCAGGTGTGAGGCGGAGGTCACCAGCAGGAAGGGAGCATCACCGATCGCCTGCTTCACCGCTGCGGCTTCCTCTTCGGTATCTTTTGGGCTGTCGAGGATGATGATGTCCTCCCGTGGCACTCCCAGTGACTGCGCCACACGTGCACCGGCTTCTGCGGTGCTCACCGGATTGCTTTTCGCCGCCGCCCCGGTGAAGATCATTTTCGAACCCGGATTGGCCAGCCACAGGCGCATCCCTTCATTGAGTCGCGGCAGGCTGTTGTTAATCAGATTGGAACTCGGCGCCCAGTCAGGATCCCAGGTATAACCTCCGCCGAGCACCACTATGTACGCAACCTTTTGATTTGCCTGCCAGGTCGGGTATTTGTCTTCTATTGGACGTAATAAGCCATCGGCCACCGGTTGCAGGCTCAGCAGCAGCAGCACCAACCAGCCTGCCGTCGCGATAATCTTGCCGGTTTTCTGAAAGCGGCTGAACCACAGCAACCCCAGGCCCAGCGCGATACACAGCAGAAGAAGAGGGAGGGGAAGCATCATGCCGCCAATATATTTTTTTAGGGTAAAAAGCATCCTTTCTGGCTCCTTTTTTGACCATACAGCTGAGGATTGTCAGGGATATTACACCAGAGAGGTTCATTATCCGTCCGGCTGTGACAAAATAGCGGTTTTGTTGTTAGTGGGTGGAGCCTCTCCCAATGCGGGATCGCAATTTTGATGACATCGCGGAAAAGTTTGCCCGCAATATTTATGGCACGACCAAGGGCCGATTGCGTCAAACGATCCTCTGGCAGGATCTGGACATCCTTCTTGCCCGCTTCGGGTCAAAAAAATTGCGCGTTCTCGACGCTGGCGGCGGTGAAGGTCAGACGGCGATAAAAATGGCCGAGCGTGGGCACCATGTCATCCTGTGCGACCTGTCGGCAGAGATGATTGCCCGTGCCGAAAGCGCCGCGGCGGAAAAAGGTGTGAGCGATAACATGCAATTTATACATTGCGCCGCTCAGGACATCGCTCAACATTTGGAAAGCCCGTTTGATCTGATATTGTCTCATGCGGTGCTGGAGTGGGTCGCCGATCCCCAGGCGCTGTTGCAGACGCTCTGGTCGATACTTTGCCCCGGTGGCGCGCTGTCGCTGATGTTTTACAACGCCAATGGCCTGCTGATGCGTAACGTGCTGGTGGGCAATTTTGGCTATGTGCAGCAGGGCATGTACAAAAAGAAACGGCGCACGCTTTCACCGGACTTTCCGCGCGATCCGCAGCAGGTCTATGGCTGGCTGGAAGCGATGGGCTGGCAGATCGCCGGTAAAACCGGTATCAGGGTGTTTCACGATTACCTGCGTGATAAACAAAAGCAGCATGACTGTTTTGACGCCCTGACAGAATTAGAGACGCGGTACTGTCGCCAGGAACCCTGGATTAGCCTTGGCCGCTACATACACGTCACCGCGCACAAGCCGCAGAGCAAGGATAACTTATGAGTGAATTTTCCCAGACAGTCCCCGAGCTGGTTGCCTGGGCCAGAAAAAACGATTTCTCCCTCTCGCTGCCGGTAGACAGACTCTCTTTTCTGCTGGCGGTTGCCACGCTGAACAGCGAGCGGCTGGATGGAGAAATGAGCGAGGGCGAACTGGTGGATGCGTTCCGCCATGTCAGTGATGCGTTTGAGCAAACCAGCGAAACCATTAATGTGCGTGCCAATAACGCGATTAACGATATGGTGCGTCAACGTCTGCTGAACCGCTTTACCAGCGAGCAGGCGGAAGGAAACGCCATCTATCGTCTGACGCCACTGGGTATCGGCATCACCGACTATTACATTCGTCAGCGCGAATTCTCGACCCTGCGCCTTTCAATGCAGCTCTCCATTGTGGCGGGCGAACTGAAGCGGGCGGCCGATGCCGCTGAGGAAGACGGCGACGAGTTCCACTGGCACCGCAACGTCTATGCACCGCTGAAATACTCGGTGGCTGAAATTTTCGACAGCATCGACCTGACCCAGCGCATCATGGACGAGCAGCAGCAACTGGTGAAAGACGATATCGCCCAGTTGCTGAACAAAGACTGGCGGGCGGCGATCTCCAGCTGCGAAATGCTGTTATCGGAAACTTCCGGCACCCTGCGTGAACTGCAGGATACGCTGGAAGCTGCAGGCGATAAGCTGCAGGCCAACCTACTGCGCATTCAGGATGCCACCCTGGCCCATGACAACCTGCATTTTGTCGATCGTCTGGTCTTCGACCTGCAAAGCAAACTCGACCGCATTATCAGCTGGGGTCAGCAGGCCATCGACCTGTGGATCGGCTATGACCGCCACGTGCATAAATTTATCCGTACCGCTATCGACATGGATAAAAACCGCGTCTTTGCCCAGCGTCTGCGCCAGTCGGTTCAGACCTACTTCGATGCACCGTGGGCACTGACCTACGCCAGTGCCGACCGCCTGCTCGATATGCGTGACGAAGAGATGAGCCTGCGCGACGAAGAGGTGACCGGTGAACTGCCAGCCGATCTTGAATATGAAGAGTTTAACGAAATACGGGAACAGCTTGCGGCGATGATCGAGGAGCAGCTGGCGATCTTCAAAGCCAAAAACAAACCGCTGGATCTCGGTCTGGTGGTGCGTGACTACCTCGCACAATACCCGCGTGCGCGCCATTTTGATATCGCCCGCATCGTGGTTGACCAGGCGGTACGCCTGGGCGTCGCGCAAGCAGATTTCACCGGCCTGCCGCCGAAGTGGCAGCCAATTAACGATTACGGAGCCAAGGTACAGGCGCATGTCATTGACAAATATTGAACACGTGATGCCAGTTAAACTGGCCCAGGCGCTGGCAAATCCGATCTTTCCGGCGCTGGACAGCCAGCTGCGTGCCGGTCGTCACATTGGTCTCGACGAGCTGGATAATCACGCCTTTTTGATGGATTTCCAGGAATACCTGGAAGAGTTTTACGCCCGCTATAACGTGGAGCTGATCCGCGCCCCGGAAGGTTTCTTCTACCTGCGCCCGCGTTCCACCACGCTTATTCCGCGTTCGGTGCTGTCCGAGCTGGACATGATGGTCGGCAAAATTCTCTGCTACCTCTATCTCAGCCCGGAGCGTCTGGCTAACGAAGGTATCTTCACCCAGCAGGAGCTTTATGACGAGCTGATGACGCTGGCCGATGAAGGCAAGCTGCTGAAGCTGGTGAACAACCGCTCCACCGGTTCCGACGTTGACCGTCAGAAGTTACAGGAAAAAGTACGCTCTTCCCTGAACCGTCTGCGTCGTCTGGGCATGGTGTGGTTTATGGGCCACGACAGCAGTAAATTCCGCATCACGGAATCGGTATTCCGCTTTGGCGCCGACGTGCGCGTGGGTGACGACGCCCGTGAAGCGCAGCTGCGCATGATCCGTGATGGCGAAGCGATGCCGGTGGAAAACCATCTGCAGCTCAATGATGAGCATGAAGACACTCAGCCGGATAGCGGGGAGGAAGAGTAATGATTGAACGCGGTAAATTTCGCTCACTGACGCTGATTAACTGGAACGGTTTCTTTGCCCGCACCTTTGATCTCGATGAGCTGGTAACGACGCTCTCGGGCGGTAACGGGGCAGGGAAATCCACCACCATGGCGGCGTTCGTCACTGCCCTGATCCCGGATCTGACGCTACTGCACTTCCGTAATACCACCGAAGCCGGTGCAACCAGCGGCTCCCGCGATAAAGGTCTGCACGGCAAGCTGAAGGCGGGTGTCTGTTACTCAGTGCTGGACGTGATCAACTCCCGTCACCAGCGCGTGGTCGTCGGCGTGCGTCTGCAGCAGGTTGCCGGGCGTGACCGTAAGGTGGACATCAAGCCGTTTGCCATTCAGGGATTGCCAACGTCCGTTCAGCCAACCTCGCTGTTAACGGAAACCCTCAACGACCGTCAGGCGCGTGTGCTGACGCTCCAGGAGCTGAAAGACAAGCTGGAAGCCATCGAGGGCGTGCAGTTCAAGCAGTTCAACTCCATTACCGAATACCACTCGCTGATGTTTGATCTGGGTGTGGTCGCACGACGTCTGCGCTCGGCCTCGGATCGTAGTAAGTACTATCGCCTGATTGAGGCCTCGCTGTACGGCGGGATCTCCAGTGCCATCACCCGCTCCCTGCGCGACTACCTGTTGCCGGAAAACAGCGGCGTGCGTAAGGCCTTCCAGGATATGGAAGCGGCGCTGCGTGAAAACCGCATGACGCTGGAAGCGATCCGCGTAACCCAGTCGGACCGCGACCTGTTTAAGCATCTGATCAGCGAAGCCACCAACTATGTGGCGGCGGACTATATGCGCCACGCCAACGAGCGCCGTATCCATCTGGATCAGGCTCTTGAGTATCGCCGCGAGTTGTTTACCTCGCGTAAGCAGCTGGCGTCTGAGCAGTACAAGCACGTCGAGATGGCGCGTGAACTGTCCGAACATAACGGGGCGGAAGGGGATCTGGAGGCCGATTACCAGGCCGCCAGCGATCACCTGAACCTGGTCCAGACCGCGCTGCGCCAGCAGGAAAAAATTGAGCGCTACGAAGCGGATCTCGATGAACTGCAAATTCGTCTGGAAGAGCAGAACGAAGTGGTGGCCGAAGCCGCCGACAAGCAGGAAGAGAACGAAGGCCGCGCAGAAGCCGCCGAGCTGGAAGTGGATGAGCTGAAAAGCCAGCTTGCCGATTATCAGCAGGCGCTGGACGTGCAGCAAACCCGCGCGATTCAGTACAACCAGGCGTTGCAGGCCCTGCAGCGTGCGAAAGACCTCTGCCATCTGCCGGATCTGACCCCGGAGAGCGCCGAACAGTGGCTGGAAACCTTCCAGGCAAAAGAGCAGGAAGCGACCGAGAAACTGCTGAATCTCGATCAGAAAATGAGTGTGGCGCAATCCGCTCACAGCCAGTTTGAGCAGGCTTACCAGCTGGTGGCGTCTATCAACGGTCCGCTGGCGCGCGCTGAGGCGTGGGTAGTGGCCCGCGAGTTACTGCGCGATGGCGTCAATCAGCGTCATCTGGCAGAACAGGTTCAGCCGCTGCGTATGCGTCTGAACGAGCTGGAACAGCGCCTGCGCGAACAGCAGGAGGCGGAACGTCTGCTGGCTGAATTCTGCAAGCGTCAGGGTAAGCGGGTCGATATTGACGATCTGGAAGCTCTGCATCAGGAGCTGGAAGCCCGTATCGCGTCGCTGTCCGACAGCGTCTCTAACGCCCAGGAACAACGCATGGCGTTGCGCCAGGAGCTGGAGCAGCTGCAGTCGCGTATTCAGACGCTGATGCAGCGCGCCCCGATCTGGCTGGCCGCCCAGAGCAGCCTCAGTCAGCTTAGCGAGCAGTGCGGCGAGGAGTTCGAATCCGGCCAGGAAGTGACAGAGTACCTCCAGCAACTGCTGGAGCGTGAACGCGAAGCGATTGTTGAGCGTGATGAAGTGGGCGCGCGCAAGCGTGCAGTCGATGAAGAGATCGAACGCTTAAGCCAGCCGGGCGGGGCAGAAGATGCGCGTCTGAACACCCTGGCAGAGCGTTTTGGCGGCGTGCTGCTGTCCGAAATTTATGACGACGTCAGTCTGGAAGATGCCCCGTACTACTCGGCGCTGTATGGCCCGTCCCGCCACGCTATCGTGGTGCCGGATCTGTCGCTGATCGCTGACCAGCTTGAAGGCCTGGAAGATTGCCCGGAAGATCTCTATCTGATCGAAGGGGATCCGCAGTCGTTCGATGACAGCGTCTTTGGCGTCGACGAACTGGAAAAGGCCGTGGTGGTGAAAATCGCCGATCGCCAGTGGCGTTATTCGCGCTTCCCGTCGTTGCCGCTGTTTGGCCGGGCCGCACGTGAAAGCCGCATCGAGAGCCTGCATACCGAGCGTGAGGCGCTGTCTGAACGCTTCGCCACGCTCTCTTTCGATGTCCAGAAAACCCAGCGTCTGCACCAGGCGTTCAGCCGCTTTATTGGTAGCCATCTGGCGGTGGCATTTGAAGCCGATCCAGAGGCGGAGATCCGCAAGTTCACGACCCGTCGTACCGAGCTTGAGCGGGCGCTTTCCGCGCACGAAAACGATAACCAGCAGAGCCGCGTTCAGTTCGAACAGGCCAAAGAGGGTGTCGCTGCGCTGAACCGCATCCTGCCGCGCCTTAACCTGCTGGCGGATGACACCCTTGCCGATCGTGTTGATGAGATCCAGGAGCGTCTCGACGAAGCGCAGGAAGCCGCGCGCTTTGTGCAGCAGCATGGCAACCAACTGGCGAAACTCGAACCGCTGCTGTCAGTTCTGCAAAGCGATCCCGAGCAGTATGAACAGCTAAAAGAAGATTACGCCTGGTCACAGCAGGTTCAGCGCGAAGCCCGTCAGCAGGCGTTTGCCCTGACCGAAGTGGCCCAGCGCCGGGCGCACTTCAGCTACTCCGACTCGGCGGAAATGCTGAACGGTAATAGCGATCTGAACGAGAAGCTGCGCCAGCGTCTGGAGCAGGCGGAAACGGAACGTACCCGCGCCCGTGAAGCGATGCGTAGCCATGCCGCGCAGCTGAGCCAGTACAGCCAGGTGCTGGCATCGCTGAAAAGCTCCTTTGATACCAAGAAAGAGCTGCTGACCGACCTGCATAAAGAATTGCAGGATATCGGCGTGCGGGCCGACAGCGGGGCAGAAGAGCGGGCGCGTATCCGTCGCGACGAACTGCATGCCCAGCTCAGCAACAACCGTGCGCGCCGCAACCAGCTGGAAAAAGCGCTCACCTTCTGCGAAGCGGAGATGGATAACCTGACCCGTCGTCTGCGCAAGCTGGAGCGCGACTACCACGAGAAGCGTGAGCAGGTCGTCACCGCCAAAGCGGGCTGGTGCGCCGTGATGCAGATGGTGAAAGACAACGGCGTTGAACGTCGTCTGCACCGCCGCGAGCTGGCCTATCTTTCTGGCGACGAACTGCGTTCCATGTCGGATAAGGCACTGGGTGCGTTGCGTCTGGCGGTGTCTGATAACGAACACCTGCGCGATGTGCTGCGCATGTCTGAAGATCCGAAACGCCCTGAGCGCAAAATTCAGTTCTTCGTGGCGGTCTATCAGCATCTGCGCGAGCGTATTCGTCAGGATATCATCCGCACCGACGATCCAGTCGAAGCCATCGAACAGATGGAAATCGAGTTGGGCCGTCTGACGGAAGAGCTGACCTCCCGTGAGCAGAAGCTGGCGATCAGCTCCCGCAGCGTGGCCAATATCATTCGTAAGACGATCCAGCGCGAGCAGAACCGAATCCGTCAGCTGAACCAGGGTCTGCAGAGCGTCTCCTTCGGCCAGGTCAACAGCGTGCGACTGAACGTCAATGTGCGTGAAGCCCACGCCACGCTGCTGGACGTACTGGCTGAACAGCACGAGCAGCATCAGGATCTGTTCAACAGTAACCGCCTGACCTTCTCCGAAGCGCTGGCGAAGCTGTATCAGCGCCTGAACCCGCAAATCGACATGGGCCAGCGTACACCGCAAACCATCGGTGAGGAGCTGCTGGACTACCGCAACTATCTGGAGATGGAAGTGGAAGTTAACCGTGGCTCAGACGGCTGGCTGCGTGCAGAATCGGGTGCGCTGTCTACCGGTGAAGCTATCGGCACCGGTATGTCGATTCTGGTGATGGTGGTACAGAGCTGGGAAGACGAATCCCGGCGTCTGCGCGGCAAAGATATCTCGCCATGCCGCCTGCTGTTCCTCGATGAAGCGGCACGTCTGGATGCCCGCTCCATCGCCACACTGTTTGAGCTGTGCGACCGTCTGGATATGCAGCTGATTATCGCGGCGCCGGAAAACATCAGCCCGGAGAAAGGCACCACCTATAAACTGGTGCGTAAGGTCTACCAGAACAGCGAGCACGTTCACGTTGTCGGTCTGCGCGGTTTTGCCCCACAGCCCCCGGAGTCCCTCCCGGGAACGGCTGACGCTTCCTGAAGATTCCTAAAATTACCCATGGCGGCCTTCGGGCCGCCTTTTTTTTACCTTGAGCTTGTACTGGCGGTTGCGTTAACTTTAAACTTCTTTACATAAGGCAAGGCTGGTACCGGTCTGTCTTCCTATAATGAAAATGAAGCCCGGTGATGAGGGCGCGACGTAAAGCAAACAGGGGGCAAGGGATGTTGCTGAATAAAATGTATGGTCGTCAGCTGTCAGCACTCAGTTTATGCCTGACAGTAGTAGTGGCTCCACTGTTTAACGCCCGGGCCGATGAGCCCGAACTGGTTCCTGTCGACAGCTCCGCCACTATGGGCGCGCAGCCTACGTCGCTGTCACAACCGCTGGATCAATCGCCAGCCACCGCCATCATGGCCGGGATTCGACCGCTGCCTGCCGATGTCAGCGCGGAACAACGCCGCGAACAGTTGCTGTCGACCCTGCCTGCGGGATACTCCCCGGTCTATCTCAACCAGCTTACGCTGCTGTATGCCGCCCGCGACATGAAACCTATGTGGGACGATCGCGAGGCCGTGCGGGCGTTCCAGCAACAGCTTGCTGAAGTCGCTATCGCCGGTTTCCAGCCGCAATTTACTGCCTGGGTGGAACTGCTGACCCAGCCTGCGATAACCGGAATGGCGCGGGACGTGATTCTGTCGGATGCCATGATGGGCTATCTGCAGTTTGTGGCGGGGATCCCGGTCAACGGTAACCGCTGGCTCTACAGCACCAAGCCGTACAAGATGGCAACACCGCCGCTGTCAGTGATAAACCAGTGGCAGCTGGCACTGGATAACGGGACGGTGCCACATTTCATTGCCGGTCTTGCGCCGACCCATCCGCAGTATGCGGTGATGCACGAATCACTGCTGGAACTGGTGGCCGATACGAAACCCTGGCCGCAGCTACGGAGCACCACCAAATTGAGTCCAGGGCAGTGGAGCAGCGACGTACCGGCCCTGCGTGAAATCCTGAAACGCTCCGGCGTACTCGACGGTGGACCTAAAATTGCTCTGCCGGGTGACGATTCGCAAAGCGTGGTGGTCAGCCCGTCCGCCCCGGCCCTCGAAAAGAAAACGAAGCCCGTCTCCAGCAAACCCGCTTCCTATGACCGCAGCCTTGTCGAGGCGGTAAAAGCCTTCCAGATCACTCAGGGGCTGGGTGCGGATGGCGTTATTGGCCAGGGCACCCGTGATGCGCTGAATCTCACCCCTGCCCAGCGTGCCGGGGTACTGGCGCTGAACATCCAGCGTCTGCGCCTGCTGCCGGGAACACTCTCTACCGGCATTATGGTGAATATCCCGGCCTTTTCACTGGTCTATTATCAGAACGGCAATGAGGTGCTGGCATCAAGAGTGATTGTCGGTCGCCCGGATCGTAAAACGCCGATGATGAGCAGCGCGCTGAATAACGTGGTGGTTAACCCGCCATGGAACGTGCCTCCGACGCTGGCGCGCAAAGATATTCTGCCGAAAGTGTGGAATGACCCGGGTTATCTTGAACGTCACAACTACACCGTGCTGCGAGGCTGGAACAGTAAAGAGGCCATCGATCCGTGGCGAGTAGACTGGGCGACCATTACCCCTGCGAATCTGCCATTCCGTTTCCAGCAGGCACCTGGGGCGCATAACTCGTTGGGGCGGTATAAATTCAATATGCCTAGCTCGGATGCCATCTATCTGCACGATACGCCTAACCACAACCTGTTCCAGAAAGACGTTCGTGCACTTAGCTCCGGTTGTGTACGTGTAAATAAGGCGTCTGAACTGGCTAACATGCTGTTACAGGATGCAGGGTGGAACGACACACGTATCTCCGACGCGCTGAAGCAAGGCGACACGCGTTATGTGAATATCCGCCAAAATATTCCGGTTAATCTGTACTATCTGACTGCCTTCGTGGGTAAGGACGGTCGAACCCAGTATCGTACAGATATTTACAATTACGATGAGATTGCCCGATCTAATACCCAAATCCTGACAAAGGCTGAACAATTGATCAGATAAATGAACAAGTTCGGAAAATTCTGCTGTTTTAAGTGGTGAAAAGATACGGGGCTTGCGGCTGCAAGCCCCGTATTTCCTGGTTTTGCTACCTTGACGCTGACAGGTTTGCCCGGTAAGGTGCCTTTCGTGCGCTGTATTGCATATATACGATAACACTGACCTGTAGACCTGATTATCATGGACAAATTCGACGCTAATCGCCGTAAGTTGCTGGCGTTAGGGGGCATTGCGCTGAGCGCTGCCATCTTACCGACGCCATCATTTGCCACGCTCTCCACCCCCAGACCTCGTATTTTGACGCTCAATAACCTGCATACAGGTGAGACTATCAAAGCCGAGTTTTTTGATGGACGGGGCTATATTCAGGATGAATTAGCAAAGCTGAATCACTTTTTCCGTGATTTCCGCGCAAATAAGATTAAAGCCATCGATCCAGGATTATTCGATCAGCTTTACCGCCTGCAGGGCCTGCTGGGAACCCGTAAACCGGTCCAGCTGATCTCTGGTTACCGCTCCCTTGATACGAATAACGAATTACGCGCCCACAGCCGTGGGGTCGCTAAAAAAAGTTATCACACCAAAGGGCAGGCGATGGATTTCCATATTGAAGGCGTTTCGTTAGCCAATGTTCGCAAAGCTGCGTTATCTATGCGCGCAGGTGGTGTAGGATATTACCCACGTAGCAACTTTGTGCATATTGATACCGGGCCATTGCGGCACTGGTAATAACGAAATCAGGAGCAGTATGAACTATCGTATTATTCCGGTCACCGCGTTCTCCCAGAACTGTTCGCTTATCTGGTGTGAGCAAACCAAACTGGCAGCCCTGGTCGATCCCGGTGGTGATGCAGATAAAATCAAACAGGAAGTCGCAGCCGCTGGCGTGACCTTAATGCAGATTTTACTGACTCACGGTCACCTCGATCATGTGGGGGCTGCGGCCGAGCTGGCGCAACATTATGGTGTGCCGATCGTAGGCCCGGAAAAAGAAGATGAGTTCTGGCTGCAGGGCCTGCCGGCACAAAGCCGTATGTTCGGTCTGGATGAATGTCTGCCTTTTACGCCCGATCGCTGGCTGAATGAAGGTGAGCGCGTCAGCGTCGGTAATGTGACTTTACAGGTATTCCATTGCCCCGGACATACGCCAGGCCATATTGTCTTCTTTGATGACCAGTCGCGTCTGCTGATTTCCGGCGACGTGATCTTCAAAGGCGGAGTAGGGCGCAGCGATTTCCCCCGTGGCGATCACGGTCAGCTGATTCGCTCCATCAAAGAGAAGTTATTGCCGTTGGGCGATGATGTGACCTTTATTTCCGGCCACGGCCCGATGTCCACCCTGGGCTACGAACGGCTGCATAATCCGTTCCTCCAGGATGAACTGCCGGTCTGGTAACGAACAAATAAAAAAGCCTGCTCAAAGCAGGCTTTTTTTTGCCCGGTGGCGCTGCGCTTACCGGGCCTGCATCATGTAGCCGGGCAACCGCAGTGTCGCCCGGCTTAAAGCATTACAGCACCGCGACGATTGCTTCGCACAGTGGCGCCATGTTATCCGGCGTCATACCCGCCACGTTAACACGACCAGAAGCCACCGCGTACACGCCAAACTCTTCACGCAGACGCAGAACCTGATCTTTGGTCAGGCCACTGAAGGAGAACATGCCGTTCTGCTTGATGATGAAGCTGAAGTCGCGATTCGCGCCTTTTTCCGCCAGGGTATTCACGAACAGCAGGCGCATGCGCTGAATACGCTGACGCATGTCGTTCAGCTCCTGTTCCCAGATAGCGCGCAGTGCGTCATTGCTGAGAATGGTTGCCACCACAGACGCACCGTGAGCCGGTGGGTTGGAGTAGTTGGCGCGAATAACGGATTTCATCTGGCTGAACGCACGATCGACAGTCTGCTCATCGGCAGCGACCAGCGTACAGGCACCTACGCGCTCATTGTACAGACCGAAGTTCTTGGAATAGGAGCTGGCAACAATCAGCTCTTTATGCAGCGCAGCGAACGCGCGCAGGCCTTCGGCATCTTCTTCCAGGCCACGGGCAAAGCCCTGGTAGGCGAAGTCGAACAGCGGCAGCCAGCCTTTTTCGACGGAGAGCTTCGCCAGCTGTTCCCACTGCTCAAGCGTAGGATCGATGCCGGTTGGGTTATGGCAGCAGCCATGGAACAGAACTACATCACCCGCCTGCGCTTCGCTCAGGCTGGCCAGCAGACCGTCAAAGTCGAGAGCGTGATTCGCCGCGTCGTAGTAAGCATATTCACGCACTTCCAGACCTGCAGAGTTGAAAATGCTCTTATGGTTCGGCCAGCTTGGATTGCTCACCCAGACCGTTTTTACGCTGGTATTTTTAGCGAGGAAATCCGCTGCCACGCGCAGGGCGCCAGTACCGCCAGGGGTCTGTGCGGTGCGGGCGCGTTTATCGTTGATAATCGCGTTGCCTTTGCCGAACAGCAGCTCCTGAGTGCAACGACCAAATTCCGGAATACCGTCGATGCCGAGGTAGTTTTTGGTATTTTCGTTTTCCAGCAGATACTGCTCAGCTTTTTTAACGCTGGTCAGTACCGGGGTCTTGCCGGTCTCATCTTTATAGACACCAATACCCAGGTTGATTTTTCCAGGGCGGTCATCGGCACGAAACAGATCGGCCAGGCCCAGAATTGGGTCGGCAGGGGCGGCGGTAATGTTCTCAAACATGACGAAGTTCCATTGTGGTTACGGAAGTGAAATCCGCTATCAGGTTAACGATAGTTCTACAAAATGCCAACCGTTTGCTACAAAAAGCGTGCGGCTTTTCAAAAGTCGCCATTTTTAGCTTTCAGGCATAAAAAAACAGGGCCGAAGCCCTGTTTTTTAGACATATAACAAAGTGGTGTACTGATTAGAACTGGTAAACGATACCAACACCCGCCTGGTCGTCGGTAGACAGGCCAGTTGCTTCAGTGTAGCTGTTGTCGTCCAGCAGGTTGAAGCGGTACGCAGCGTACACGTTCATGTTCTTGTTGAAGTAGTACCAGGTACCCACTTCTACGTATTTCACCAGGTCAGCATCGCCACCGCTGAAACCGTTACGAGCAGTCAGATCTTTACCTTTGGACTGTACGTAACCCACGGATGGACGCAGACCGAAGTCGAACTGGTACTGAACCACAGCTTCAACGTTCTGAGTTTTGTTAGCGAACTGGCTGTCGTTTTCACGAGTCATGTTCTGAGATTCGCCGTACATTACTGCTGCGTACAGGTTGTTTGCGTCATACTTCAGGGAGGTTGCCCAGCCTTCAGCACGTTCGCCTTTACCGTCTCGGCTCTGCGCAGCAGTACGATCGGAGTTAGAGTAGGCTGCAGTTACGTTGAAGCCTTCAGCGAAGTCATAACCCAGAGAGTAGCTGCCGCCGTCGCCGTTCTGACGCTCGGTATCGTGGTTAGACGTGTTTGTGCCTTGGTACTGCAGACCCAGCGCCAGGCCGTCAACCAGACCGAAGAAGTCAGAGTTACGGTAGGTAGCCAGACCGGTGCTACGGCCAGTCATGAAGTTGTCGGATGCAGCCAGGGAGTCGCCGCCCCAGATAACGAACATATCGGTAGAAGCCAGCGCATCGTAGAACACGCCGTAGTTACGACCGTAATCGAATGAACCGTATTCACCGGCTTTCAGGCCTGCGAATGCCAGACGGGTTTTAGTACCCTGTTTGCCTTCCTGACCGGAGGCGTCCATGTTGTATTCCCACTGACCGTAACCAGCCAGTTGGTCATTAATCTGGGTTTCACCCTTAAAGCCGATACGCGCATAGGTGGTGTCAGCGTTAGAAGTATCACCGTTAGTGGTCCACTGGTGTTCGCCTACTGCTTTACCGTAGAAGTCCAGCTTGTTAGCGTTTTTGTTATAGATTTCTGCTGCGTTAGCTGCACCGGCTGCCAGCAGGGCAGGGATAACCACTGCCAGGATATTGCGCTTCATCATTATTTATTACCCTCATTGGTTTTTTTATGACACTCGCCACTGCCGTCAATAAATTCTGTCAATAAATATTTCCGGAACTATTGATGAGAGTTTGGTGTCTTTATGTGTCTGACAGGCATCTTTCCATTCAAATCCACGTTTCGCTAGCCTGAATGTGCTACAAACCTAAAGAATCGGTTACAAGAAGAAAATATGTGTAACAAAAGATGTATTTTGAGGAACTTTGTGAAGCATCTCAAAGTTCAGAGTTGAATGGTCAAAATTAAAGCTCGATTAATTCTATCTATATGAATTGCTTATCTTAATTTCAGCTAACGACTTTTTTTATGATCCGAAGCATTAGCACACTATTTTTCTTATCGTTGAAGATGGACATCTGGATAGCCGTATTTTTGTACGAAAAATGTGCTAATGCTTGAGATAATTATTAGGCGCAATAAGACTGTGGTTTATTTTGTGTGCAAAGATATTTCATGGAAATAAAGCGTAACAGTGGAGAGGATTTTGCGGGGTTGCGCTTTAAGGATAATGACTTTCAACTGACAAAATTTGACAGTGCAGAATAAAATAATGGCCAGCAGAGGCTGGCCATTGAGTGTTACTGAATCAGAAGGTGGCGTTGCGCGGGGTACGCGGGAAAGGAATAACGTCACGCACGTTCTGAACACCGGTCACGTAAGCGATCAGACGCTCGAAGCCGAGACCGAAACCGGAGTGCGGTACGGTGCCGTAACGGCGTAAATCGCGATACCACCAGTAGTCCTCTTTATTGAGGCCCATCTCAGCCATACGCGCATCCAGCACATCCAGACGCTCTTCACGCTGAGAACCACCGATAATTTCACCGATGCCCGGGGCAAGGACGTCCATCGCGGCAACGGTTTTACCGTCTTCGTTAAGGCGCATATAGAATGCCTTAATGTCTTTCGGATAGTTTTTCACGACCACCGGGGCTTTGAAGTGTTTCTCTGCCAGGTAGCGTTCGTGCTCGGAGGAGAGGTCAACACCCCAGTAAACCGGGTTCTCAAATTTCTGACCGCAATTTTCGAGGATCGTCACCGCATCGGTGTAATCGACCTGCGCAAAATCAGCAGAGACGAAACGCTCCAGACGGGAGATTGCATCGCTGTCGACGCGCTCGGCGAAGAATTTCATGTCGTCAGCGCGCTCGGTGAGCACCGCGTTAAAGACATATTTCAGCATCGCTTCCGCGAGGCCAGCTACGTCATCGAGGTTGGCGAAGGCCACTTCCGGTTCCAGCATCCAGAATTCCGCCAGGTGACGGCTGGTGTTGGAGTTCTCGGCACGGAAGGTTGGGCCGAAGGTGTAGATTTTGGACAGTGCGCAGGCGTAGGTTTCGCCGTTCAGCTGGCCAGATACGGTCAGGAAGGACTCTTTGCCAAAGAAATCTTTGTCGTAGTCCACTTTGCCTTCCGGCGTGCGCGGCAGGTTTTCCATGTCCAGCGTGGAGACGCGGAACATCTCGCCAGCGCCTTCGGTGTCGGAGGCGGTGATCAGCGGGGTGGAGACCCAGAAGTAGCCCTGCTCGTCAAAGAAACGGTGCAGCGCCTGCGCCAGAGTGTGACGCACACGGGCCACGGCACCAATCATGTTGGTACGCGGGCGCAGGTGAGCCACTTCACGCAGATATTCGATGCTGTGGCGTTTTGCCGCCATCGGGTAAGTATCCGGATCTTCAACCCAGCCGGTCACTTCAATTGAGGTGGCCTGCAGTTCAAAGCTCTGACCCTGGCCCTGAGAGGCCACGATCTTACCGGTGACAACCACGGAACAGCCGGTGGTCAGACGCAGCACTTCCTGATTGTAATTGGGCAGAGAATTATTAATAACGGCCTGTACAGGATCAAAGCAGGAACCGTCATAAACGGCGAGGAATGAAAAGCCAGCTTTTGAATCTCGGCGGGTACGCACCCATCCGCGCACGGTGACTTCGCTGTCAACGGCTACGCGGCCCTGGAGTACGTCGGCTACAGGCACAACGCTCATAATAATCTCTCTATGTAGTCCAAAAATAAAATCTGTATCCCCTTCAATGGGGGGATATCTATGTTACCTGGCATCCGCCATCAGACAAGCAGATTTCGCTCTGATAAGAAAAGAAATAAGAAATAAATGAGAAAGGGAGCCGGGCAGACTCCCTGAATGGATCAACTGGCGATTTTTATCTGTGGCAGGTCGAACGCTTTACGCAGTGCGCGTACAAAAGCTTTGTCATGGCAAATAGTTTTGCCCGGGCTGTCGGAGAGTTTCGCCACCGGCTTGCCGTTACATTCCACCAGTTTAATGACGATATTCAGCGGTTTTACCTGGGGAATATCGCAGGTCAACCGGGTGCCGATGCCAAAGGCCAGGTTTACGCGTGAAGAGAAGTGCCGGTACAAGCCTACCGCTTTTGGCAGGTCGAGATTATCGGAGAAGACCAGCACTTTGCTCATCGGATCGATGCCTAACTTTTGATAATGGGCGATGGCTTTCTCGCCCCACTCCTGCGGATCCCCTGAGTCATGGCGCAGCCCCTGATAGGCGGTGGCGAACTCCGGGCCGAAATCACGCAGGAAGGCATCCATAGTAATACAGTCGGTTAAGGCGATGCCGAGCTGGTCCGGGTATTCTTCAAGCCAGGCCGCCAGCGCCGCACGCTGGCTGGTGGCCAGTTCCGGGCTGATCTGCTGATGCGCCTGGAACCACTCATGCGCCTGGGTGCCCATTGGGGTCAGGTTCAGGCGGCGGGCCAGATCGTAATTACTGGTGCCGACAAACCACGGCTCCTGCTGCAGCCGCTCGACGATGGCCTGCTGCACCTCGCGGGAGAAACGACGGCGGGTGCCAAAATCCATCAGCCGGAAACGCGACATATCCAGCGAGTCGGTCAGTTGGGCAAAATCAACCAGCTTGTGTTCCAGGGTATCCAGCGCTTGATCAACGCTGACCTCCGGGGAACGGAAGTGGTGTACCAGCTCGCTGATCACCGCCAGCAGCGGCACTTCCCACATGATCACTTCGCGCCACGGGCCTTCCAGGCGAATATGCAGCTTGCCGTTATCATTGCTGATCTGAACCTGGGCCGGGTCATAGCGGAAATTCCGCAGCCATTGCAGGTAGTCTTCTTTAAAGAAAGGCAGGCCGGAAAGCCACTGGAATTCCTCGTCCCGCAGACGAAGATGTTGCATAGCGTCGACTTGCTCACGAATGGCATCAGCATAGATCCCAAGCAAATCATCACCACGGCAGCGGAACTCAGCCGCGACCTGTACGTCGTGGTAGTGGTGAAAAACGGCTTGCTGCATATGCAATTTATACGCGTCGGTATCCAGCAGCGTATGCAGAACAGGTGAAGCGAATCGAGTCATAGGTGCGCAGTAGCATCCTCTCACGGGAGCGTTTAGTACAATAAACGACTAATGAAACCGCTGGAGTATACCTTGTTTAGCGATTTATTGAACCCCGATCACACCATAAGCCTGGACCAGGGTCGAGAGCATTTCGTGCCGCATGTTATTAAAATGTAGCAAATAGAGTGTTTGTGACTGAAAAGATGAACATTCTGCATAGCGCGATTTACACAACAGGAATAGACTGACTCGTTATTCGACAAACGATGCAAAAGGTTTTCTATGACACAACAGCCTCAAGCCAAATACCGCCACGACTACCGTGCGCCGGATTACCTGATTAGCGATATCGATCTGACTTTTGACCTGGATGCCACTAAAACCGTTGTCACGGCGGTAAGCCAGGTGACACGCCATAACGCCACGGCAGTGCCGCTGCGTCTTGATGGCGAAGATCTGACCCTGGTGTCGATACACGTAAACGACACCGCATGGACTGACTATAAAGAAGAAAACAACCAACTGGTGCTCGATAATCTGCCGGAGCGCTTTACATTACGCATCGTTAACGAAATCAGTCCGGCGTCCAACACCGCGCTGGAGGGGTTATACCAGTCTGGCGTCGCGCTCTGTACCCAGTGTGAAGCCGAAGGTTTCCGTCACATTACCTGGTATCTCGACCGCCCGGATGTGCTGGCCCGCTTCACCACTAAAATCATCGCCGATAAAGCCACCTATCCGTTCCTGCTCTCCAACGGCAACCGCGTGGGTGAGGGCGAGCTGGAAAACGGCCGTCATTGGGTGCAGTGGCAGGATCCGTTCCCGAAACCGTGCTACCTGTTTGCGCTGGTGGCAGGTGATTTTGACGTCCTGCGTGACACCTTCACCACCCGTTCCGGTCGCGAAGTGGCGCTGGAGCTGTTTGTCGATCGCGGCAACCTCGATCGTGCGCCATGGGCGATGACCTCCCTCATCAACTCCATGAAGTGGGACGAAGAGCGTTTCGGCCTCGAATATGACCTCGACATCTACATGATCGTCGCCGTCGATTTCTTCAATATGGGCGCGATGGAGAACAAAGGCCTTAACGTCTTTAACTCCAAATATGTGCTGGCGCGTACCGATACCGCCACCGATAAAGATTACCTCGATATCGAGCGCGTTATCGGCCACGAATACTTCCATAACTGGACCGGCAACCGCGTCACCTGCCGCGACTGGTTCCAGCTAAGCCTGAAAGAGGGCTTAACCGTCTTCCGCGATCAGGAGTTCAGCTCTGATCTCGGCTCGCGCGCAGTAAACCGCATCAATAACGTGCGCACCATGCGCGGCCTGCAGTTTGCGGAAGATGCCAGCCCGATGGCGCACCCGATCCGCCCGGATAAAGTGATCGAGATGAACAACTTCTACACCCTGACGGTGTATGAAAAAGGTTCTGAAATTATCCGCATGATCCACACCCTGCTGGGTGAAGCGAATTTCCAGAAAGGGATGCAGCTCTATTTCGAGCGCCACGACGGCAGCGCTGCCACCTGCGACGATTTCGTACAGGCGATGGAAGATGCCTCTAATGTCGATCTGTCCCATTTCCGCCGCTGGTACAGCCAGGCCGGTACGCCGATTGTGACCGTCAAAGACGACTACAACCCGGAAACCGAGCAGTACACCCTGACCATCAGCCAGCGCACACCGCCGACGGCTGAGCAGGAAGAGAAGCACCCGCTGCATATTCCGTTCGCCATCGAGCTGTATGACAACGAAGGCAAGGTGATCCCGCTGCAAAAAGGCGGTCATCCGGTACATAACGTGCTGAACGTGACTCAGGCCGAGCAGACCTTCGTGTTTGATAACGTCTACTTCCAGCCGGTGCCTGCGCTGCTGTGCGAATTCTCCGCGCCGGTCAAGCTGGAGTACAAGTGGAGCGATCAGCAGCTGACCTTCCTGATGCGTCACGCGCGCAATGACTTCTCCCGCTGGGATGCTGCGCAGAGTCTGCTGGCAACCTACATCAAGCTCAACGTGAACCGTCATCAGCAGGGCCAGCCGCTGTCTCTGCCCGTCCATGTTGCGGATGCGTTCCGTGCGATCCTGCTGGATGAGAAGATCGACCCGGCGTTGGCGGCTGAAATTCTGACCCTGCCGTCTGCAACGGAAATCGCCGAGCTGTTTGAGATTATCGACCCGATTGCGATTGTGGCCGTGCGTGAAGCCCTGACCCGTACTCTGGCGACCGAGTTGGCGGATGAGTTCCTCGCCATTTACAACCTCCACAAGCTGGATGCGTACCGCGTTGAGCATGCCGATATCGGCAAGCGCGCGCTGCGTAATACCTGCCTGCGCTATCTGGCGTTTGGCGAGACGGCGCTCGCCAACGAATTGGTCAGCCAGCAGTACCACACGGCCGACAACATGACCGACGCCCTGGCCGCACTGGCCGCTAGCGTAGCCGCAGAACTGCCGTGCCGTGATGCCCTGATGCAGGCGTATGACGACAAATGGCATCAGGATGGTCTGGTGATGGACAAGTGGTTCATTCTGCAGTCCACCAGCCCGGCAGCGGACGTGGTGAACAAGGTGCGCAGCCTGCTCAACCACCGCTCATTCACTCTGAGCAACCCGAACCGCGTCCGTTCCCTGATTGGCGCCTTCGCCAGCAGCAACCCGGCCGCTTTCCATGCGGAAGATGGCAGCGGCTACCAGTTTATGGTGGAGATGCTGACAGAGCTTAACAGCCGTAACCCACAGGTGGCGTCGCGTCTGATTGAGCCGCTGATCCGTCTGAAACGCTACGATGAGCAACGTCAGGCGAAGATGCGTGCCGCACTGGAGCAGTTGAAAGGGCTGGAGAATCTGTCCGGGGATCTGTACGAGAAGATCAGTAAAGCGCTGGCCTGACAGTAAACGTCCGGCGGTAAGCTAAAAGCAAAACGGCAACCTCGGTTGCCGTTTTTAATCTCTGCACGTTATCCGTGTGGATAAGCGCATCAGGCATTGGCCGTCGCTAAATGACGCTCCGTCACCCCACGCGCCATCACCCGCTCCAACACCTCCGCTTCCAGCTCCGCAAGCCGCGCTGAACCTATCCGGCGAGGGCGTGGAAGGTCCACCGTCAGATCCAGCCCTATCCTGCCATCCTCAATCAGCAGTACCCGGTCGGCCATGGCTACGGCTTCGCTCACATCGTGAGTGACCAGCAGCACCGTAAAGCCATGCTCCTGCCATAACGAGACGATAAGATCCTGCATCTCGATCCGCGTCAGCGCATCCAGCGCCCCCAGCGGTTCATCCAGCAGCAACAGCCCCGGGCGATGGATCAACGCTCTGGCCAGCGCCACGCGCTGTTTTTGCCCACCGGAAAGGGCAGCAGGCCACTCACTTGCGCGATTGTCCAGCCCGACGGCGGCCAGGGCCTGCAACGCCTGCGCTTTCCAGTTACCCTTCAGCCCCAGCCCGACGTTATCTATCACCGTTTTCCACGGCAACAGACGCGCGTCCTGAAACATCATGCGGGTATCTTCCTGGATCTCTGCCAGCGGGGTGTTCCCGGCCAGCAGTTCACCGCCGTCTGGCGCTTCCAGCCCGGCCAGCAGGCGCAGCAGGGTGCTTTTACCGCCACCGCTGCGGCCCACGACCGCCACGAATTGCCCGGCCGGGATATGCAGTTCCAGCTGGTTCAGAATGGTGTTTTCGCCGTAGCGTTTGGTGACGCCGTTGAGCAGCAGCGGCGTACCCTGGTTTAAGCGAGCCGTATTCATGCGTGTGCCTCCTTAATCGCGTAGGCTGGATTCCAGCGCAGCCAGCGGCGTTCAAGCCACTGGGCGCTCACATCCGCCAGTTTGCCGAGCAGGGCGTAAAGAACAATGGCGACCACCACCACGTCGGTCTGCAGGAATTCGCGGGCGTTCATTGCCAGGTAACCAATACCGGAGTTAGCGGAGATGGTTTCCGCCACGATCAGCGTGAGCCACATCAGGCCGAGGGCGAAGCGCACGCCAACCATGATCGAGGGCAGGGCGCCCGGCAGGATGACATGGATAAACAGAGCCAAGCCGGACAAACCGTAGCTGCGCGCCATTTCCACCAGCCCGCGGTCGATATTACGAATGCCGTGCCAGGTGTTGATGTAGATCGGGAACAGGGTGCCGAGGGCGACGAGGAAAATTTTCGCCGACTCATCGATACCAAACCACAGGATCACCAGCGGGATCAGCGCCAGATGCGGCACGTTGCGCAGCATCTGGATGGAAGTATCCAGCAGACGCTCGCCCCAGCGGGACAGGCCGCTGATCAGACCCAGCGTCAGGCCAATCGATCCACCGATTGAAAAACCAATGACCGCGCGCCAGGAGCTGATCGCCAGATGCTGCCACAGCTCACCGCTGGCACTCAGCGACCAGAACGCCGCCACAACGCCTTCCGGGGAGGGCAGTATGCGGCTCGACAGCCAACCCACGGAGGAGGCCAACTGCCAGATCAGGACAATACCCACAGGGAGCAGCCAGGGCGCAATGCGCAGCAGCCATTTTCGGGAAGGGTTAGCCATGCGATCTCCTTAACTCTGGGCGACTTTACGCGGGATAAATTCATTCGCGATCGCCTCACCCTGCTGCAACAGGGGCTGCGGCTGCGGGATCTGAGGAATGGCAACATCCAGATGCGGGAACAGAAGTTCGCCCACCTTGTACGCCTCTTCCAGATGCGGATAACCGGAAAGAATAAAGCTGTCGATACCGAGTCCGGCGTATTCATTAATCCGCGCCGCGACGGTTGGGCCATCACCCACTAACGCCGTGCCCGCACCGCCGCGCACCAGCCCCACGCCCGCCCACAGGTTCGGGCTGATCTCCAGATTCTCTCGCTTGCCGTTGTGCAGAGAGGCCATCCGGTGTTGCCCTACGGAATCGGTACGGGCCAGGGCGGCCTGGGCTTTGGCAATGGTGGCGTCGTCCAGATGGGCGATCAGGCGGTCAGCGGCCTGCCACGCCTCTTCCGTGGTTTCGCGCACAATCACGTGCAGACGGATCCCGAAGCGCACCTGACGACCCCGGGCCGCCGCTTTGGCACGCACCTGCTCAATCTTCTCTTTAACCAGTTCCGGCGGCTCGCCCCAGGTGAGGTAGAGGTCTACCTGCTCGGCGGCCAGGTCCTGGGCGACGTCCGATGAACCGCCAAAATAGAGTGGCGGACGCGGCTGCTGGATCGGCGGGAAGAAGAGTTTCGCATCGCGAACATGAATGTGTTTGCCCTCGAAGGTCACGTTCTCACCTTCCAGCAGACGACGCCAGACGTGGGTAAATTCAGCGGAGGCTTCATAGCGCGCGGTGTGATCCAGGAAGACACCGTCTCCCGCCAACTCCTGCGGATCGCTACCGGTAACCAGGTTAAACAGCGCCCGTCCGTTCGACAGGCGATCCAGGGTCGCAGCCTGGCGTGCGGCCACCGTCGGAGAGGTCACGCTCGGACGCAGGGCCACCAGAAACTTCAGGCGTTGTGTCACCGGGATCATCGATGCCGCCACCAGCCATGCATCTTCGCAGGAGCGGCCAGTCGGAATCAGCACCCCGGTAAAGCCAATCCGATCTGCCGCCTGGGCTATCTGCTGAAGATAAGCACGATCCACCGGGCGTGCGCCCTCGTCGGTGCCAAGATAATGACCATCACCATGGGTAGGTAAAAACCAGAACAGATTCAGACTCATGACTTATCTCCTTTTAGCGCTGTGGGGTGCCAGATACGGTCGCGAATATCAATTTTTTTCGGGACCAGGCGATTGTCGTAGAAAAGATCAGCGGTTTGCTGCTGTAACACGGCGGTATTGGCATCCACCGGTTTGATGACGGTAGGCGGGCGGTGATCCAGATAGGTGGCAATCACCGGCTCCGGGAGACCCATCGTTTTTGCCAGCAGGGCGATACTGGCCTGACGTTGACTCTGAGTCAGGGCATCCGCCTTGCTAAAGGTATTCAGGACGCCCTGAACAAATTCACCGTTTTTCTCGGCATAAGGGCGAGCGGCAAGGTAGAAGGAACCGGTCTGTTTCAGGGTTTCGCCATCTTTAAGCACCCTCACGCCACCCTGCAACAGGGCTGCGGAGTAGTAGGGATCCCAGATGGCCCAGGCATCCACGTTGTTTTGCTGGAAGGCGGCGCGCGCATCCGCCGGTGACAGATAAACCGGCTGAATATCTTTAAACGTCAGTCCTGCCTGCTGCAGGGCGCGCAATAAAAGATTGTGTGAGCTGGAGCCTTTCTGAAAAGCGACTTTATGACCTTTAAGGTCTGCGACGGTTTTAATCGGGCTGTTTTCAGGAACCAGGATCACTTCGGCTTTCGGTTTGGGCGGCTCCACGCCAACGTAGACCAGATCTGCCCCGGCGGCCTGAGCGAAGATGGGCGGGATATCGCCGGTGCTGCCGAGATCGATACTGCCGACGTTCAACGCCTCCAGCATCTGCGGGCCTGCCGGGAACTCCACCCAGGAGAATCTGGTGTCCGGGTAGCGTTTTTCCAGCAGCTGGTGGCTTTTCGCCAGCACCATGCTGACGCTGCCTTTCTGGTAGCCGATACGCAGGCTATCCGGGGCAGGCGCGGCAGCGTGCGCCAGGGCAGAGAGGGCCAGCAGCCCTGCGAGGCCGGTACGGACCAGGGATTTAAACATGGGCGACTCCTTTCTGAAGACCAAAAGCAGGAACCTGGACGTCGCGGCGGTGCAACGCCTGCCAGAACGTCTCCAGCGCGCTGTCGAGACGGGTCTGTAAATTCGGGGTAAAGTGCGGCTTGTGCTGGTAATCGATCACCTGCGAATCATCGGCAAACACGCCATGCAGGATCTCCTGAGCTTTCAGGGCGCTGAGGACGGGCTTCAGGGCATAATCTACCGCCAGCAGGTGGGCGACGGTGCCGCCAGTCGCTAGCGGCAGGACAATTTTGCCTTCCAGCGCGCGCTCCGGCAGCAGGTCGAGCAGGGTTTTCAGGGCACCAGAAAACGAGGCCTTATAGACCGGCGTTGCGACGATCAGCCCGTCGGCATCTTTGAGTTGCTCATTCAGCGTTTTTAGCGCCGGGCTGTCGAAACGCGCATAAAGAAGATCTTCCGGGGCAAAGTTATGCAGATTCCAGTGGAACACCTCAACATCCAGCGAAGTGAGTTGTTCTCTTGCGTACTCCAGCAGCGCGCTGGAGCGGGAAGGGAATCGCGGACTGCCAGCCAACGTAATGACGCGCATAAATGCTCCTTATAACCAATTGTTTGCTTTTATCTAACATTGATAACATTTGTTGGCAGTGTGGCATTGCTGACTTATTCCACTAAATGATTTATCTGCAGAATAAATGCCAAAAAATGAATAAAGGAGGAATGAAAAGTAAACGATTGCGCGGCAGGGCGCTTTTTTTGCCCCAGGTCAATTCCCTTTCCCGCTGCAATCGCAGATAATACGCCCCCGGTTTGCACACCGGGAATCCAGGAGAGTTCATGTACTACCCCTTCGTTCGTAAAGCCCTTTTCCAGCTCGATCCTGAGCGCGCTCATGAATTTACATTCCAGCAATTACGCCGTATTACGGGAACCCCGCTTGAAGCGCTGGTGCGCCAGAGAGTGATGGAGAAGCCGGTCACCTGCATGGGATTAACCTTTAAAAACCCACTGGGTCTGGCAGCAGGGCTGGATAAAAACGGCGAGTGCATCGATGCACTGGGTGCGATGGGCTTTGGCTCCATTGAAATTGGCACCGTCACGCCACGTCCACAGCCGGGTAATGACAAGCCGCGCCTGTTCCGTCTGGTGGAGGCCGAAGGGCTGATCAACCGCATGGGCTTTAACAACCTCGGCGTCGATCATCTGGTCGAGAATGTGAAGAAAGCGCATTTCGATGGCGTTCTGGGCATTAATATCGGCAAAAATAAAGACACGCCGGTAGAGCAGGGCAAAGATGACTATCTGATTTGTATGGAAAAAGTCTACGCCTACGCCGGGTATATTGCGGTGAATATCTCTTCACCTAACACCCCAGGCCTGCGCACGCTGCAATATGGTGAAGCGCTCGACGATTTGTTAGTCGCCATCAAAAATAAGCAAAATGAACTCCAGGCGACCCACCATAAATATGTTCCGGTGGCTGTTAAAATCGCCCCAGATCTGACCGAAGAAGAGCTGGCGCAGGTGGCCGACAGTTTAGTTCGCCATAATATTGATGGCGTTATTGCCACTAATACGACCCTCGACCGTTCTTTAGTGCAGGGGATGAAATATTGCGACGAAATGGGCGGCCTGAGCGGGCGTCCGGTGCAGTTAAAAAGCACTGAAATTATTCGTCGTCTGTCAGAAGAATTGAAGGGCCGCCTGCCAATTATTGGGGTGGGGGGAATTGATTCAGTGATGGCCGCGCGCGAGAAAATGGCGGCTGGCGCTTCGCTGGTGCAGATATATTCGGGCTTTATTTTCAAAGGCCCACCGCTGATTAAAGAAATCGTTAATCATATCTAATCTTTTATCATGACTCACAACCAGGGCTTTATTTCCAGCTCTGGTTGTTTTATATTCCCGGACTGTTGCTTTATTAGACATTGTGGTCTTTGATTATTGAAGTTTAAAAAGCGAAGCGGCAATACAGGACTTTCTTACGACAGGACGTTTTAGGAACGGGAGAGACAAATGCGAATTAAACCTGACGATAACTGGCGCTGGTATTTCTGTGACGAGCACGATCGCATGATGCTCGATCTGGCCAATGGTATGTTGTTTCGTTCTCGTTTTGCCCGCAGGATGTTGACCCCGGATGCCTTTGCCGATACCGGTTTTTGCGTTGATGATGCCGCACTCTATTTCTCTTTTGAAGAGAAATGCCGTGACCTCGAACTGTCGAAAGAACAACGCGCCGAACTGGTGCTCAATGCGCTGGTGGCGATCCGCTTCCTTAAACCTCAGATGCCGAAAAGCTGGCACTTTCTTGCTCACAACGAGCGCTGGTCTCCCGTCACCGGCGATGCCGCGTGCGTCAGCCTGAGTGAGAATGCCGAGCAGGTGAATTTGCTGGTGGTGGAGCCGGGCGATAATGCCGCGCTCTGTTTACTGGCGCAGCCATCGGTGACCATCGCCGGGCGCACCATGCAGCTGGGCGACCCGATTAAAGTGATGAATGACCGGCTAAAACCGCAGCCGGTCTGTTTCAGCCTCGAGCAGGCTGTTTAAGCTTCCAGCTGTAACGCACTTTTCGGTACGCAGCTGCAGCACAGAATCGTGCCGTCACTGCCGATAGCCGATTTCTTCAACGCCGTTACTTCGCCTTCGACCAGGGTGATGCGACAGCATCCGCAGATCCCCGCCCGGCAGGAATAGGGCACACGAATACCGGCCTGTTCAAGCTGTTCCAGTAATACCTGCTGATTGTTGCCACGGATCGTCTGACTCTGCCACTGAATAGTGATAGCCGTCGCGGGCTGCGTCTCTACTTCGATAGCCTCTTCCTCAGCCCCTGCGCCGTAGATCCGGCCTGGCCCTGTGGAGAGAATTTCCACTTCGTCGCCTACGCGGATCACCCCGCTGTTGCGCGGGATCAGGTTCTGACCAAAATCGACATCGCCGTTATCCTGTGCGGTGCGGAACGATTGCAGCGTTTTTAGCGGTTCACCGGCAGGGTGCTTTTGTCCTTTTTCCGGGCTGACGGTGGTAAAGATGCAGCGGCTGCAGGGTTTCACCACGTCAAAGATAACCTCCCCGATGCGGATAACTTTCCAGGTATCCTCTTCCCAGGCCGTTGCGCCTGTGACCACCAGATTCGGGCGGAACTGCTCCATCTGCACGCTGGCCGGGCAGCGCTTTTGCAGGTCGCGCAAGGAGGCGTCGTTAGTGAGCAGGAACGGGAAGCCGTCGGCAAACGACAGCGGAACCGCGGCAAAATCTTTAACGCGTCGCGTCATTTCAGGCCCGACCCAGCGGAGCTGTACCGGGCGCGAAAAGAATTCGCTCAGCCAGCGGTTGATCGCGTCGGGGGCGATACGCGCGGTAAAGTGGTTGCCCCACACTTCGGTAGGCGCATCCGCTGGGGCAAAATCGCTGAAGCGAACAAGACTACTGGAACCGTCCGGTGCGGTAAGATGCAGGCCGTCCTGAACCGGGGCCGGGGTGAAACGAACCATCTGCGGGAACTGGCGTGCGGTAATAAAGGTGCCATCCGGTTCTGTGATCATAAAAGTGCGATCATACGCAAAACCGCTGACGTCTGCGAAGGCATGCGTCAGCCCAATACCGCGCATGGATTTGACCGGATGAATGAAAAGCCTGGATAACGTCGCCACGGCACCGCTCCCTCAAATGAAAATAAGCCCTCAACTTTATGACATAGCGCCTGGATTGGCTATAATGCGCAGCAATTTTCTTAGAGTAAAAGTGACGATATGAATTCTCTGTTTGCCAGTACGGCCCGTGGGCTGGAAGAGCTGTTAAAAACTGAACTGGAAAACCTGGGTGCGCAAGAGTGCCAGGTGGTTCAGGGTGGGGTCCATTTTCAGGGCGACACGCGGCTTATTTACCAGAGCCTGATGTGGAGTCGCCTGGCCTCACGCATCATGTTGCCGATGAGAGAGTGCAAGGTTTACAGCGATCTCGATCTTTATCTGGGCGTGCAGACTATCGACTGGACAGAGATTTTTGCCCCGGGCGCCACTTTTGCCGTGCACTTCAGCGGCCTGAATGACGAGATCCGCAACAGCCAGTATGGCGCGCTGAAGGTCAAAGATGCCATCGTTGACTGCTTCACCCGTAAAAATCTTGAACGTCCGAACGTCGATCGTGAAAACCCTGACCTGCGTATCAACGTGCGTCTGAACAAAGAGATCGCCAGTATCGCGCTGGATCTGTGTGGCGAAGGCCTGCATCAGCGCGGTTACCGCGACCGGGCAGGTATCGCGCCGATCAAAGAGAACCTGGCGGCGGCCATTGTGATGCGTTCCGGCTGGCAGCCGGGTACGCCGCTGCTCGACCCGATGTGCGGTTCCGGTACGCTGCTGATTGAAGCGGCCATGCTGGCGACCGATCGCGCACCTGGCCTGCACCGCGGCCAGTGGGGCTTTAAAGGCTGGGCACAGCACGACGAAGCCACCTGGCAGGATGTCAAAGCCGAAGCGCAGACCCGTGCGCGCGCAGGTCTGGCAGCCTATGAGGCCCGTTTCTACGGCTCTGACAGCGATAGCCGCGTGATTGAACGCGCGCGCAGCAACGCCCGTCGCGCCGGGATTGGCGATCTGGTCTCCTTTGAGGTGAAAGATGTCTCCCAGCTCACCAACCCACTGCCAAAAGGCCCGTACGGCACGGTGATCAGCAACCCGCCTTACGGCGAACGTCTGGACAGCGAACCGGCGCTGATTGCCCTGCACAGCCTGTTGGGTCGCACCATGAAAGATCTGTTTGGCGGCTGGAATCTGTCGCTATTCAGCGCCTCGCCGGAGTTGTTGAGCTGCCTGCAGCTGCGCGCCGAGCGCCAGTTCAAAGCCAAAAACGGCCCGCTGGACTGTGTGCAGAAGAATTATCATTTGGCCGAAAAAGAAGCCGACAGCAAGCCAGCCAGCATTGCGGAAGATTACGCCAACCGTCTGCGTAAAAACCTGAAGAAATTTGAAAAATGGGCGAAGCAGGAAGGGATTGAGTGCTATCGCCTGTATGACGCCGATCTGCCGGAGTACAACGTGGCGGTCGACCGCTACGGCGATTGGGTGGTCGTGCAGGAGTATGCCCCACCGAAAACCGTTGATCCGCAAAAAGCGCGTCAGCGTATGCTTGATATCATCGCTGCAACTATCAGCGTACTGAATATCGCCCCGAACAAGCTGATCCTCAAAACCCGTGAGCGTCAGAAGGGTAAAAATCAGTACGAGAAGATGAACAGCAAGGGCGAGTTTATCGAAGTGGGCGAATATAACGCCCGCCTGTGGGTGAACCTGACAGACTATCTTGATACCGGTCTGTTCCTCGACCACCGTATCGCCCGTCGTATGCTGGGCCAGATGAGCAAAGGTAAAGACTTCCTGAACCTCTTCTCCTATACCGGCAGCGCCAGCGTGCATGCGGGTCTGGGTGGCGCACGCACGACCACCACGGTGGATATGTCCCGCACCTATCTGGAGTGGGCAGAGCGTAACCTGCGTCTCAACGGCCTCACTGGCCGGGCGCACCGTCTGCTGCAGGCCGACGTGCTGGGCTGGCTGCGCGAATCGGATGAACAGTTCGATCTGATCTTTATCGATCCGCCGACCTTCTCTAACTCCAAACGCATGGAAGAGTCTTTTGATGTGCAGCGCGACCATCTGGCGCTGATGAAGGATCTCAAAAGGATGCTGCGTAAAGGCGGCACCATTATGTTCTCGAACAACAAACGCGGCTTCCGCATGGATCATGAAGGGCTGGAACAACTGGGGCTGAAAGCACAAGAAATCAGTCAAAAAACCCTGTCCCAGGATTTTGCCCGTAACCGTCAGATCCACAACTGCTGGCTGATCACCGCCGCCTGAAAGGAAAAGTAAATGTCATTAATTAGTATGCATGGCGCGTGGCTGTCCTTCAGCGACGCACCGCTTCTCGATAATGCAGAGCTGCATATCGAAGATAACGAACGTGTCTGTCTGGTAGGCCGTAACGGCGCAGGTAAATCGACCCTGATGAAGATCCTGAACCGTGAGCAGGGTCTGGATGACGGACGTATCGTGTACGAGCAGGACCTGGTGGTGGCGCGTCTGCAACAGGATCCGCCGCGTAACGTGCAGGGCAGTGTCTATGATTTTGTGGCCGAGGGGATCGCTGAGCAGGCGGAATACCTGAAAGGTTACCACGAGATCTCGCACCTGGTGATGACCGACCCGAGCACCAAAAACCTCAACGAGATGGCGCGTTTGCAGGAACTGCTGGATCACCATGGTCTGTGGCAACTGGAAAACCGTATCAACGAAGTGCTGGCCCAGTTAGGGCTGGAAGCGGATATGCCGCTGGCCTCCCTCTCCGGCGGCTGGCTGCGTAAGGCTGCGCTGGGCCGGGCGCTGGTCAGCGGGCCGAAAGTGCTGCTGCTTGATGAACCGACTAACCACCTCGATATTGAAACCATTGACTGGCTGGAAGGGTTCCTGAAAACCTTTGGCGGCACCATTATCTTTATTTCGCATGACCGTTCGTTTATTCGCAACATGGCAACCCGCATTGTCGATCTCGACCGCGGTAAGCTGGTGACCTATCCTGGCGATTACGATACCTATCTGCTGGAAAAAGAGGAAAACCTGCGGGTAGAAGAGCTGCAAAACGCTGAATTCGACCGCAAGCTGGCTCAGGAAGAGGTATGGATCCGTCAGGGCATCAAAGCCCGTCGTACCCGTAACGAAGGCCGCGTCCGCGCCCTGAAAGCGATGCGCCGTGAGCGCAGCGAACGCCGTGAAGTAATGGGCAGCGCGAAAATGCAGGTCGAAGAGGCGAGCCGCTCAGGCAAAATCGTCTTTGAGATGGAAAACGTCAACTACCAGGTAGACGGCAAAGTGCTGGTGAAGGACTTTTCCGCCCAGGTTCAGCGCGGGGATAAAATTGCTCTCATCGGCCCGAACGGCTGTGGCAAGACGACCCTGCTGAAGCTGATGCTGGAACAACTGAAGGCCGACAGCGGCCGCATCCATTGCGGGACCAAGCTGGAAGTGGCTTATTTCGACCAGCACCGTGCCGAACTGGACCCGGACAAAACGGTCATGGACAACCTCGCAGAAGGTAAGCAGGAGGTGATGGTAAACGGGAAACCGCGTCACGTGCTGGGCTATCTGCAGGACTTCCTGTTCCATCCTAAACGGGCGATGACTCCGGTTCGTGCTCTCTCCGGGGGGGAGCGTAACCGTCTGTTACTGGCGCGTCTGTTCCTGAAACCCAGCAACCTGCTGATTCTCGATGAACCGACAAACGATCTTGATGTGGAAACGCTGGAACTTCTTGAAGAACTGATTGATAGTTATCAGGGAACGGTAATGCTGGTCAGCCACGATCGTCAGTTCGTGGACAATACCGTTACCGAATGCTGGATCTTCGAAGGGCAGGGTCGTATCGGACGCTACGTGGGCGGCTACCATGATGCCCGTGGCCAGCAGGCGCAGTCGCTGGCGACGAAACAGTCAAAAGTAAAGAGCGAAGCGGACGTTGCGGTAACCAAAGCAGAAACGGTCAAACGTGGCAGTAATAAATTAAGCTATAACCTGCAGCGCGAACTCGAAGGCTTGCCGCAGCGTCTGGAAGAGCTGGAAGCCAGTCTGGAAAGTTTGCAGGCTCAGGTGGCCGACGCGTCATTCTTTAGCCAGCCGCATGACCATACGCAAAAAGTTCTTGCCGATATGGCCCAGGCTGAGCAGGCGCTGGAAGAGGCATTTGAACGCTGGGAATATCTTGAGGCTCTGAAAAACGGCGCATAAGTGAAACATGGAGCCAGTATGTGTGAACATCACCATGCCGATCGGCATATTTTATGCTCCCAGTGCGATATGCTCGTGGCGCTACCCGCGCTCGAGCATGGACACAAAGCGGCATGCCCGCGGTGCGGGACAACGCTGACAACGAAGTGGGACGCGCCGCGGCAGCGTCCCACTGCTTATGCTATTGCTGCGCTGTTCATGCTGCTTCTGTCCAACCTGTTTCCCTTTATCAATATGAAAGTGAGTGGTATCACCAGCGAAGTGCATTTGCTGGATATACCCGGTGTTATGTTCTCGGAAGATTACGCCAGTCTGGGCACTTTCTTTATGCTTTTCGTCCAGATCGTGCCAGCGTTTTGCCTGGTGGTGATTTTGCTGCTGGTGAACCGCGTGCAGATACCCAGGGCACTGAAAATCAGGCTGGCGCGGATCCTGTTCCAGTTAAAAAGCTGGGGGATGGCGGAGATTTTTCTTGCCGGGATCCTGGTGAGCTTTGTCAAACTGATGGCCTACGGCGACGTGGGCGTTGGCAGCAGCTTTATTCCCTGGTGTCTCTATTGCATCCTGCAACTGCGCGCGTTTCAGTGTGTTGACCGCCGCTGGGCCTGGGACGATATCGCCCCGGCGCCCGTGCTGTCGCAAAAGCTAAAGGTCGGTGTGCCGGGTATCCAACAGAATCTTCGTCTGTGTCCCTGCTGTACGGCGATCCTCCCCGTTGACCAGGAAATCTGTCCACGTTGCGAAACAAAAGGGCATGTGCGGCGCAAAAACAGTCTCCAGTGGACGATGGCGCTGCTCGTCACTTCGATCATGCTCTATTTCCCTGCCAACATCCTGCCGATTATGATCACCGATCTGCTGGGCGATAAAATGCCCTCCACCATCATGGCCGGGGTGGTTCTGCTGTGGGGCGAGGGGTCTTATCCCGTGGCGTTGGTGATTTTTATCGCCAGTATTATGGTTCCTACGCTCAAAATGATTGCGATTGCCTGGCTCTGTTGGGATGCCAAAGGACACGGCAAGCGGGATAGCGAGCGGATGCATTTGATTTATGAAGTCGTCGAGTTTGTTGGACGTTGGTCAATGATTGACGTCTTCGTGATTGCCGTTCTGTCTGCCCTGGTGCGGATCGGCGGGTTAATGAGTATTTACCCTGCAATTGGGGCGCTGATGTTTGCACTGGTCGTAATTATGACCATGTTTGCGGCCATGACTTTCGATCCGCGTTTATCGTGGGATCGTGAGTCAGAACTGAGCCATGAGGATGAATAAAAGCATGGAAAATAAGAGTGGAGAGGCGAAAGTCCAGAAGGTCAAAAACTGGTCACCGGTGTGGATTTTCCCCATTGTGACCGCGCTGATCGGTGCCTGGATCCTGTTTTATCATTACAGCCATCAAGGCCCGGTTGTCACGCTGATCACCACCAACGCCGAAGGAATTGAGGGCGGTAAAACGACCATCAAGAGCCGCAGCGTAGATGTAGGGGTGGTCGAGAGCGCGACCCTGACCGACGACCTGACGCACGTAGAAATTACCGCCCGCCTCAATGCCGGTATGGAAAAGCTGCTGCATGGCGACTCGGTGTTTTGGGTGGTGAAACCACAGGTGGGGCGCGAAGGCATTAGCGGCCTGGGAACCCTGTTATCCGGGGCCTACATCGAACTGCAGCCGGGGAAAAAAGGTGCTCAACCGGAGCAGTATCAATTGCTGGACTCTCCGCCGCTGGCGCCGCCGGATGCGAAGGGGATCCGCGTGATCCTCGACAGTAAAAAAGCCGGTCAGCTCAGTCCGGGCGATCCGGTGCTGTTCCGCGGTTATCGGGTCGGTTCTGTTGAAACCAGTACCTTTGACACGCAAAAGCGCACCATCAGCTATCAGCTGTTTATCAACGCGCCGAACGATCGTCTGGTCACGGGCAACGTGCGCTTCTGGAAAGACAGCGGCATCGCCGTTGACTTAACCTCCGCAGGCATGCGCGTCGAGATGGGTTCCCTCTCCACGCTGTTTGGCGGCGGCGTGAGCTTTGACGTGCCGGAAGGGATGGATCAGGGACAGCCCGTGGCGCAGAAAACCGCGTTCAGACTGTATGACGATCAGAAGAGCATTCAGGATTCGCTTTATACCGACCACATCGACTACCTGATGTTCTTCAAAGATTCTGTTCGTGGCCTGCAGCCGGGCGCGCCGGTTGAGTTCCGTGGCATCCGCCTTGGCACCGTCGGCAAAGTGCCGTTCTTTGCGCCGGGGATGCGTCAGGTGCTGGATGACGATTACCGTATTCCGGTGCTGATCCGCATTGAACCGGAGCGTCTGATTAATCAGGTTGGCGATACGCCTGACATCGCTCAGCATATCGACGGATTGATGAAGCGCGGCCTGCGCGGCTCGCTCAAAACCGGTAACCTGGTGACGGGCGCGCTATACGTGGATATGGACTTCTTCCCGAAAGAGCCGCCGGTAAAAGCGATCCGCGAGTTTGGGGGCTACAAAATCATCCCAACCGTGAGCAGTGGACTGGCACAGATCCAACAGCGTTTGATGGAAACGCTCGACAAGATCAACAGTCTGCCGCTCAATCCGATGATTCAACAGGCCACCAATACGCTTAGCGAGAGCCAGGCCACAATGCGTCGTCTGCAAACCACGCTGGATAACCTTAACAAGCTGACCGCCAGCCAGTCGATGCAGCAGCTGCCGCAGGACATGCAGAAAACGCTGCGTGAGCTGAACCGCAGTATGCAGGGCTTCCAGCCGGGTTCAGCGGCGTACAACAAGATGGTGGCGGATATGCAGCGCCTCGATCAGGTTCTGCGTGAACTGCAGCCGGTACTGAAGACGCTGAATACGAAGAGCAACGCGCTGGTATTCGAAGCGAAAGACAAAAAGGACCCTGAGCCGAAGGGGGCTAAATAATGAAAAAATGGCTAATGATCACCGCAGTGGCGCTTCTGACCGCCTGTAGCTCATCAGAGAACAAGAGCTATTACCAGCTGCCTGTCGCAGCGCAAGCGGGTGGGCAAAGTATCGCCAGTCAGGGGAATCGCCTGCTGTGGGTAGAGCAGGTGGCCGTCCCGGATTACCTGGCCGGTAATGGCGTGGTATATCAAACCAGCGATGTGCAGTATGTCATCGCCAATAACAACCTGTGGGCCAGCCCGCTGGACCAGCAGCTGCGCAACACGCTGGTCGCTAATCTCGGTAGCCAGCTGCCGGGATGGGTGGTGGCCTCGCAGCCGTTAGGAAGCGACCAGGATACGCTGAACGTCAACGTGACTAACTTCCATGGTCGCTATGATGGCAGGGTGATTGTCAGCGGGGAATGGTTGCTGAACCATCAGGGTCAGTTGATTAAGCGACCTTTCCATCTTGAGTTGAAGCAGCAAAAAGATGGCTACGATGAGATGGTGAAAGTGCTGGCACAAGGGTGGGCGCAGGAGTCTGCGAGCATTGCCAGAGAGATTTCCCGACTGCCATAAGTAAAATTCATCGCACCAGGCCGCAGTTAGCGTCACGCTAATTGCGGCTTTTTTTTGGTTTATGCTCAGGCCGTTACTTGTGCCGCATCACACTTTTTGTACAAATGATCTTTTGAGTTGGTCACAAATATGACACTGGCGTGAATTTTGCGCATTGACGATCAACGCTAATCAGGGTATTCGTTATCTGTGGTTGCACGTTTTGTAATCACTGTTTTCTTTTCCACCAGATCAAATAATGAGGGAAACGAGGCATGAAGAGACAGAAACGAGATCGCCTTGAAAGGGCTCATCAACGTGGTTATCAGGCTGGCATCGCCGGACGTTCTAAAGAAATGTGTCCCTATCAGACCATCAATCAAAGGTCGCAATGGTTAGGGGGCTGGCGAGAAGCCATCGGAGACAGGGCAGTACTTGCTTGATAGCGTCTCTTTAAAAAAGAAACCTCCGCAGTGCGGAGGTTTCGCCGTTTTATGCTTCGGTAAAAGCAAAAATCAGAATGCGGAAGTATCCTGGAACAGACCCACTTTCAGGTCATTCGCGGTGTAGATCAGACGACCGTCGACCAGCACTTCGCCATCCGCCAGGCCCATGATCAGGCGACGGTTAACAATGCGTTTGAAGTGGATACGGTAGGTGACTTTTTTCGCGGTCGGCAGAACCTGACCGGTGAATTTCACTTCGCCAACGCCCAGGGCGCGGCCTTTGCCTTCGCCACCCAGCCAGCCGAGGTAGAAACCAACCAGCTGCCACATTGCGTCCAGACCCAGGCAGCCTGGCATCACCGGATCGCCAATAAAGTGGCAACCAAAGAACCACAGGTCCGGGTTGATATCAAGCTCTGCTTCTACGTAACCCTTATCGAAGTTGCCGCCGGTTTCCGTCATCTTAACGACACGGTCCATCATCAGCATGTTCGGGGCCGGTAACTGCGGGCCTTTTTCGCCAAACAGTTCACCGCGACCAGAGGCAAGAAGATCTTCTTTTGTATAGGATTCGCGTTTATCTACCATGTTCTCAGTATGCCTTATTTTAGTGAAGGACGCAGGATAGCTAACACGTGTACGCTGAACAAGTCCGATCAGTTCGGCGTGAACCAGTTCAACCAGCGTAACGGCCAGGGATAACGATGCCGTGCTTCCTGTTGTGTTGCCTGCGCAATACGTTCCTGGATGGTGTTCATTAACGTCGTCTGCCCTTCAGCATCCCACTCCAGGTTTGTCAGTAAGGGTAGCGCATCTGCAATGTCTTCGATGGCCCAGAGACTGAATTGTTCCTCTTCTACCGCGGTCAGCAGCGCCTGACTGAGGCTGAGATGACGCACGTTCGGCAGTGGAATAATAACGCCCTGTTTACCGTTCAGGCCGCGTTGCTGGCAAACGTTAAAGAAGCCTTCGATCTTCTCATTCAGACCACCGACCGGCTGCGCACGACCAAACTGATCCACCGAACCGGTGATGGCAATGCTCTGATTCACCGGCACATCGGCAAGGGCACTGATTAATGCGCACAGTTCTGCCATTGAAGCGCTGTCGCCATCGACTTCACTGTAGGATTGCTCGAAAGTCAGCGAGGCGGTGAAGGGGATCTGCTGCTCAAGCTGCAGTTCCGACATCAGATAAGCCTGCATGATCATCATGCCTTTGGCATGAATGTTCCCGCCCAGCTCGGCTTTACGTTCCACATCGATAAACTCACCGTCACCAATGTGTACAACGCAGCTGATACGAGACGGCTCGCCAAAGGCGCGCGGATGGCCCGGGAACTCGATCACCGACAGGGCATTGATCTGTCCGACGCGTTCACCTTCCGTTTCGACCAGGATTTGCTCAAGCAGGATCTCATCCTGCATGCGATCGGCCAGGTAGCCTTCGCGCCACTCTCGCTGCAACAGCATCTGGGAGAGCTGTTCGCCGGTAATAGTGTCGTCATCAGTCATGGCCGCAGCTTCACGCAGCTGCTTGCCAAGCCAGAGCGGGCAAAGCGGCAGGGTCTCCTGATCGCCGGTGTAGCGAACCGCCTCGCGGATCAGCACGGGCCAGGCATCGGCTGCCGGTGTAGGCAACTGCGCACGTTCGCAAACGGCAAGCACCCACTGGAGCCATTGCTGCATATCTTCGGCATCGGCGATCTGTGTGCTGTCTTCAAACTCGCTGTACACCACCTGGTCGGCCAGCTCGGGTTCCATCTCCTGGAAATCAGCCAGCGCTTCGCGATCGCCAATCAACACCACTTTCAGGGAGAGCGGCATAGAAGGCACGGCAACCGGAAGAGGGCGAGACTCATCCCAGGTCACCCAGTCAAAGCGCTGCTGGTTAACGCTGTTTTTCAGACGCATCCACAGCAGCGGCTGGGCCAGCAGCGTGCGAAGAGAGATGAGCAGCACGCCGCCATTGGCCTGATGGACCAGACCGGGATGAAGGGTTATTTCGCCATTGAACTGACGCAGGCAGCCGAACAGCTGTTCTGCTTCTGTCCAGCCCGCCGGAACGATATTGCCTGTGACCGCAAAACGGCCATCGGGTACGGTGGCGGGTTCAAAGGTGACGCTGTGGCCGCTGATGCTGTATTCACCCCCAAAGACCGTCCCGGTTTCTGGTTGCAGCTGCCGCATGGCATCCGCCAGAAGACTCAGGTACTCCGCTTCGTCTGGCGCTTTCAACAACATGAACGGTGAGGTTGCCCACGGGCTTAACACCTGCTCCAGTGCATAATGCAAACGGGGCTGTGTGTCACTGAGGATGTATTCGTGTTCTTTCGCGAGATCTGGCTGTGCAAACAGTTCCTGATAGCTATCGGTATCAGGAACGAGGTCACGCCATGCAAGTTTCGTAATGGTCAAAGTTGATGTTTTTTAGTCAGAAGTAAAACGATGGAGTATACCGTAAGGTGCAGGCTCTGCCCATGAGGGAATGGGCGTTTCAAGAGATGAATGCATCACCGCGTGTCACAGGATATGATTTCTTTTCAGCAGATTGCCAAAAAACTGATATTCTGAACAGAGTTACACGGTCACACTGAGATCGCGATGAAATACCAACAACTGGAAAATCTCGAAAGCGGCTGGAAATGGAAGTATCTGGTCAAAAAACACCGTGAAGGGGAATTGATCACGTGCTACCTCGAAGCCAGTGCCGCAAAAGAAGCTGTGAATTTATTGCTGACCCTCGAAAATGAACCCATTCTGGTCAACGGCTGGATAGATAAACACATCAATCCGGCGCTACTGAACCGCATGAAGCAGACCATCCGCGCGCGGCGGAAACGGCATTTTAATGCCGAGCACCAGCATACGCGGAAGAAGTCGATCGATCTGGAGTTTATGGTCTGGCAACGGCTGGCCGGGCTGGCCCAACGCCGCGGTAAAACCCTGTCAGAAACGATCGTGCAGCTGATCGAAGATGCGGAACATAAAGAGAAGTACGCCAGTCAGATGTCGACCCTGAAAACCGATCTCAAGGCGCTGCTTGCCGGTAAGAAGTAGCGTTTACCTTTTCTTCAGGCAATAAAAAACCCCGCAACATGGCGGGGTTTTTTGTCAGACGATAACTTATGCCGCTGGCTGAGTTACAACGTCTTTGATGCCTTTAACTTCGATCTCTACGCGACGATCTGGTGCCAGGCAGTCGATCAGTGCAGCGCGAGCTTTCACGTTGTCACAGGTAGAACCGGTAACTGGGTTAGATTCGCCCATACCACGTGGGGAGATCTTGTTAGCCGGGATACCTTTAGAGATCAGGTAGTCAACAACGGACTGAGCACGTTTCTCGGACAGACCCTGGTTGTAAGCGTCAGAACCGATACGGTCGGTGTAACCCAGAACAACTACGGAACCATCTTTAGGATCCAGGTTGCTCAGCTGGGTGTACAGCTGATCCAGTGCCTGCTGACCTTCTGGTTTCAGGGTGGCTTTGTTGAAGTTGAACAGAACGTCAGACTTCAGAGTGAAGTGCTTGGTCTGTACTTCTGGAGCTGGTGCTGGCGCTGGAGCAACGATTGGCGCTGCTTCCTGCTGGCCGAAACGGTAGGAAACACCTACGCTCAGCATGCCGTTGTCTGGACGAACACCAACGGTGTTGCCGTCGCCGATGTTGTTAACCCACTGGTATTCCAGACGGGTAGCAACGTCACGGGTCATTGCCCACTCAACACCACCTGCGAATACTGGAGAAACGCCAGTGTCATGGTCGTCGCCAGCGATGCTGTTGCTGGAGTCTGCACGCCATACCATGCCGCCCAGACGGGTGTAGATGTCTACAGCGTCATTTACTGGGTAGCCCAGTTTAGCAGTCAGCTGAACGCCCTGTGCTTTGAATGCACCGTTAACGTTGTCACCTTTGTAAGGCATGCGGCCCAGCCAGTCGTAGCCCATTTCGAAACCAACGTACGGGTTAACCTGATAACCACCGAACGCGCCTGCGCCCAGCTGGCTTTCATGGGTTGGGCCGTTGTTGTTCAGAGCGTCGTTATACCAGCCAGTGTCATGGAACTGAGACCAGCCCAGTTTGCCACCTGCATACCAGGTATTATCTTTCGGAGCGGCCTGCGCTACGGTAGCGAAACCTGCCAGTGCCACTGCAATCGCGATAGCTGTCTTTTTCATTTTTTGCGCCTCGTTATCATCCAAAAATCGCCATGAGAATCTCAATGAGAGTCACGGTTAAATCCTTCACCGGGGGGCGGGGACAAAGAGTAAAGCTACCGATATCTTCGGTTTAGGCCGAGCACCCCTGGCGATGTAAAGTCTACAACGTACCTGAAAACTTACAAGTGTGAACTCCGTCAGGCATATGAAAAAAAAAGTTTTATATACACAATATTTAACATTTCTGGCGAAGTTTTGGGCGTGCTAAACTGGATGAAGCCGCGGCAGACAAGACTTGTCGCGGCTTTTAGAAGGGGAACCAATGGCGTACAGCGCGTGCAAAAAAAATTCCAGGAAAACTCTTATTTTTACTTAGTGATACAAATTTGAGTGAATTTTTAGCCCAGAAAGGTGTCCGTTGCCGTGAGCGTTCATCCTGACGGGGCGCATAATGAAGCCGAGTGCATTCCCTTCTTCGGCCGCTTCGGCCAGTCGATATTGTTCCGTTTCGGTTAGCTCTTCCGTAAACCAGCCAATCACCACGCTGTAATTCCCGGTACGCAGCGCTCTCACCATGGATTCTACAGTATGGCAGGGATCCATCTGGCTAACCTGCATCACTTTGGTAAGTGGTAAACCTGCGGATTGCACCCATTCCCGACTTAATTTCTGCTGCGGCGTGAGCCACAGCTGCCAGCGAGACTGCTGACCAAGCTGCTGTAACAGGGGCAGCAATAACAGCTGCGTCATCATGGGCTGGTCTTCACGGTAAAGCACTTCACTAATCAGCCCGGTGGTCATATAAGCAGCGGAACTCCGTGCACTTTTGCCGGCAGAAGAAGAGAAAGTTGTTGAACGGTTTGCATAGCCTGAAGAGTACATAATCTATCCAGCCCTGTAGTTACTGTATGGATATACAGTAACCCCTGTACGTCTAAAGATCAACTTCATTTTCGGAAAGCGCCTCGCAAATTTGGTTTGTTATTGAGGCGTATTGAAAAATCATCTTGCCGTTCAATCATAAGTTACCTATTTTTTGGCTAACGGATCCGTTAACAAATGACTGCACCATTACTCCATGATTTAAAAGGGAAATATCATGAAAAAGTTATCCTACGAGCGGATCTATCAATCCACGAAATATCTTTCACCCCTCGGAGAGGTCCAGCATCGCGCCCTGTTTGGCGGATACACATTGGCGGTGGATGACGCAGTCTTTGCGATGGTGTCAGATGGGGAGTTGTACCTGCGTGCCTGTGAAGAGAGCGCACCGTATTGCGCCAAAAATACCACCTCTTATCTGACGCTGATGAAGCGGGGGCGCGCGGTATTGCTGAATTATTACCGTGTCGATGAGGCGCTCTGGCAGGATCAGAATAAGCTTTTACAGCTCTCTTCACTTGCTCTCGAAGCCGCGCGGCGGGAGCGCCGTGAGCGGTACAAACGCGACAGGTTGAAAGATTTACCCAATCTCAACTTTCAGCTTGAGATTTTGCTGAATGAGGCGGGCATCACCAACGAAGCAGCATTACGCGCCCTCGGTGCTGAGCAGAGCTGGCTGAAGATCAGAGCGCTTAACAAGCATCTGAGTTACAAAGTGCTGTTTGCGCTGGAGGGGGCGATAGTGGGGCTGCATGAAGCAGCGCTCCCGGCGCTCAGGCGCCGGGAGCTGGTGGAGTGGTACAAAACGCTACCGGTAGAGAACAGTCCTCACTCAGGCAGTTGATTCACGTGCTGCTGTAAACGACAAATTTCTGGCAGCAACGCAATAAGCAGACCGATTTGCTGCAGCACTAACGGCGCTTTGGTCTCGGCACCCGGTTCAATATGCGAAATGCGTTGCGCCAGTTCGGACAGGGCCTGCTGAACACGAGGCTCATCCGCCGGGCGTTGATGAAGCGCATCATCGACATAGCAAACGGCGTCATCCAGCAACGCCAGAATGGCCGGGCTGGTCAGCCGCTCGCGGTGTGCGCCCAGCGCCGAGATGTAGCTGGTAAATGTATGGTTCAGGCACAACAGGCGGAATGCGACTTCACGTGTTTCCGCCGTCGCCCGCGGCTCCGTTGACATGTTCGAGACCACCGAGGCCAGCTCCGCATCGCGGTTATGCGCATCGCGCCGGGCGATGCGATACGCCAGTCGGTTATCCCGGCCCTGATGATACTGCTCAAGGATGGCATCCAGATACCGGCAGTTAGCGTTCATCGCCTGATCCAGCACGCGGGGTAGGTTACGGAAGCGCCAGTCTGGCCAGATAAAGCTCACCGCGGCCCAGGCAATGGCGCAGCCAATGAGGGTATCGATGATGCGCGGCAGCGCCACTTCAAAGCCTTCCCCGAGCAGGTTGAAACAGAGCAGAACCAGTAGGGTTATGAACATAGTCGCATGCGCGTACTGCACATTGCGAAACGCAAAAAACAGCACCCCGGTGATCACAATTAAGATCAACTGGCCTTCCACTGAAGGGACAAAGTAAAGAATCGGCAATCCGATGGCGACCCCCACCAGCGTACCGAGAATACGCAGCGCAAGCCGGTGGCGGGTGGCGTTGTAGTTGGGCTGGCAGACAAACAGGCTGGTCAGCAAAATCCAGTAGCCATGGTCAAGCCCGGTCACCTGTATAAAGGCATAGCCAATACAGAGCACCACCGACATCCTGACGGCGTGGCGAAACAGTGCCGATTCCGGTGAAAAGTTGCGGCTTAAGCGCAGCCACATATCGCTAAAACCGTTAAGACTGTCGTCGGCAAGCTGGTTTTCGACATCGTTACCGGGCATCGCCTGGGCTTGCCCGGATTCGATAGTGGCGAGCTGGGCATCAATGGCGCGCAGGTTGCTCAACAGAAAACCCAGCGCTTTCATTTGTTCGGCAGAGGTCCCGCTGGCCTGAACGCGATCGAGCGCTGCATCCAGGTGCGTGAAGGCCCGCTCAAAACGCGGATCGTGCTGATAGGGGATGCGCAGCAGGATGGAGCGTGACAACTGCTGGCAGGCCTGCGCCTGCATAAAGAGCAGCCGCTGGAAGCGAAACATGACGTCGCTATAGCGAAACTTCTCGCGCAAGGTGGCGTACTGAATATGTGATGAACTGGCACGCTCATGGATATCCTGCGCCACAAAATAGTAGTGCAGGGTGCGGCGGGTGCCACGCTGGCCGCGATCGCCGCGCAAGCGGGTGAGCAGAGAGGCTTTGGTCTGGTTTAACGTGGTCACCAGTTGACCGTTCGCCAAAGCCAGATCGTACAGCGGTGCCTGGCCGTCATCTTCAATATCCGGGTCGAAGAGGCGGGATTTTAGCTCGAGGTAATGCGCCAGCTGCTCATAGCTGCGGGCCAGATTGTCCTGCAACGGGCGAATAGGGAAGATGAGATGCCCGGCAAGGGTGAGCAGGTTATACCAGACCGCCCCCAGCAACAGCAGAACCGGTTGCTGATACCACTGGTCGTAAAGTGACACTCCCAGCATGGTATAGATAGCAATCAACAGAGCGCCAAAGGCGATGGTGGCGTAGCGCTGGCCCAGCCCGCCCAGCAGAATAAATACGCTGGTGGAAAGCGTCAGTCCGATGGCGAAAAGCCACGGCCACGGGAAGAGCAGCTCCACCGACGCCGAGGCGATAAAAAAGCAGATCAGCGTGATGACCAGATTGCGCAGCCGACCGGCGAGACGGTCATCCAGATCGGCCAGCGCCCCGGCCACGACGCCCAGCGTCAGCGGAATGGTCAGCTTCACATCCCCCAGCCACCAGGGCAGGGCGGTGCTGCCACAGAGGGCAATAAAGATTCTGGCGTTATACAGCCAGGCGCTGTTGAGGGTGTAGCGGCGAAGCAGCGGGCTTAGCATAAGCGCACGGGATCCTTGTTACGGAAAACGACGGCGGGCGTTGGCCTCACGCGCAGCACGGGCAACTTCCACCGGGACGACCCGGCGTCCGACAGGCCACAGCGCAATGGCGGCAATTTTGAAATTGGCGATCCCGACAGGGATGCCGATAATCGTAATGCACTGCGCGATCCCTGCCACAATATGCATCAAACACAGCCACCAGCCGAAAAAGATCAGCCACAGAATATTGAGCAGCGTTCCTCCGGTATTCATGAGCGCGTTTTTGCTGCCAGGTTCCAGCTCATCCACATGGACCGCTTCATTACCGAACGGGACCAGCGAAAGTTTGGTGATCTCCCAGCAGGAACGCGTCAGCGGCAGGGTGAAGATCAGGACCACGCTGACCAGGGTTGCCAGCAGCCAGGAGAGCGTAGTGGCAAACCCACCCAGGACAAAATTCAAAATATTCAGAACGGTACGCATAAAACCTCAATTCTTTCCATAATGTTGAAGCCCTGCTGATTGTAACGTTTTTTTGCGCTGGAGCACCTGAAAACTGGCAGTTAAACTATCAGGCAATTATTCACGTCGTGGATCGGGCTGGACATGGAACTGAAAGCAACTTCGTTGGGCAAGCGCCTGGCACAACATCCGTACGACAAAGTCGTTCTGCTCAACGCCGGGGTAAAAGTCTCCGGCGAACGTCACGAATATCTCATTCCCTTTAACCAGCTGCTGGCCATTCACTGTAAGCGCGGCCTGGTCTGGGGCGAGCTGGAGTTTGTCCTGCCTGAAGAGAAAGTGGTGCGTCTGCATGGGACGGAGTGGGCGGAAACCCAGCGTTTTCATCACCATCTGAACACGCTCTGGCAGCAATGGAGTGCTGAAATGAGCGAGGTGGCGGCGCAGGTATTGCAAAACGCACTGAATGACATTACCACCAGCAATGAGCAAAACAGCTGGCTGACGCGGGAGAAAACGCTGGGCCTGCAGCAAAAAATTAATCAGGCGTTGCAGGCGCTGCCGCTGTCGGTCTCGCGGCTGGACGAGTTTGATAACTGTCGGGAAGCCTGGCGCCAGTGTCGGGCCTGGCTGGAGGATATTGACCAGAGCCGGCTGGCGCACAACCAGGCGTGGACCACCGCCATGCTCAGCCAGTATGCCGATTTTTTTGCCGGTATAGAGTCATCTCCTCTTAACCCGGCCCAGGCCCGGGCCGTGGTTAACGGCGAGCAGTCGCTGCTGGTGCTGGCGGGAGCTGGGAGCGGGAAAACCTCGGTGCTGGTGGCGCGGGCGGGCTGGCTCCTGACCCGCAATGAAGCCGTCCCCGACCAAATTTTACTCCTGGCATTTGGCCGCAAAGCGGCCCAGGAGATGGATGAGCGAATCGAGGCCCGGCTGCACACCCGCGACATTACCGCCAGAACATTCCACTCCCTGGCCCTGCACATCATTCAGCAGGGGAGTAAAAAGGTGCCGGTCGTCAGCCAGCTTGAGCTTGAGAATGACACCGTGGCGCGGCAAAAGATCTTTATCGAGGCCTGGCAACAGCAGTGCAGCGAGAAAAAAGCGCAGGCCAAGGGCTGGCGTCAATGGCTGGAAGAGGAGCTGGAGTGGAGCGTGCCGGAAGGCAGTTTCTGGCAAAACGAGAAGCTGGCGCGCCGACTGGCCCCGCGGCTCGATCGCTGGGTGAGCCTGATGCGGATGCATGGTGGCGCTCAGGCTGAGATGATTGCGGGCGCGCCCGAAGAGATCCGGGCCTTGTTCTCAAAACAGGTGAAGTTAATGGCCCCGCTGTTAAAAGCCTGGAAAACTGCCCTTAAGGAAGAAAATGCCGTCGATTTTTCCGGGTTGATCCATCAGGCCATCATTATTCTTGAAAAAGGTCGCTTTATTAGCCCGTGGAAGCACATTCTGGTGGATGAGTTTCAGGATATTTCTCCTCAGCGCGCAGCCCTGCTGGCGGCGCTGCGGGCGCAGAATAAACAAACCACCCTGTTTGCTGTCGGGGACGACTGGCAGGCGATCTACCGTTTTAGTGGTGCCCAGCTGTCATTGACCACGGCGTTCCATCACTATTTTGGCGAAGGCGATCGCTGCGATCTCGATACCACCTACCGTTTCAATAACCGGATCGGCGAGATCGCCAACCGGTTTATTCAGCAGAACCCGAACCAACTGGCAAAACCGCTGAACAGCCTGTCGGCAGGCGACAAAAAAGCGGTCACCCTGCTGGCAGAGGATCAACTCGATGCCCTGCTGGATAAACTCAGCGGGTACGCCAGGCCGGAGGAGCGCATTCTGGTGCTGGCGCGATATCACCACCTTAAGCCCGCCAGCCTGGAGAAAGCCGCGACCCGCTGGCCGAAACTGCAGCTGGATTTTATGACCATCCATGCCAGCAAGGGACAGCAGGCAGATTATGTGATTGTGGTAGGGTTGCAGGAAGGGAGCGACGGTTTCCCGGCACCGGCGCGCGAATCGGTAATGGAGCAGGCTTTGCTGCCAGTGGTGGAAGATTTTCCCGATGCCGAAGAGCGACGATTATTGTACGTGGCGATGACCCGCGCCCGCCACCGCGTCTGGCTGTTATTCAATAAAGAGCAGCCGTCGCGCTTTGTGGATATTTTAAAGGACATCGATGTGCCGGTGGCGCGTAAACCGTAGCGGTGTTTTACCCGGTGGGGCTGCGCTTACCGGGCCTACGGGTCGTGCGGTTTAGGGTTTTTGTAAGCCGGGTAAGGCGAAGCCGCTACCCGGCAGGGCGGGCATTTATTTCAGGCGTTCAGCCAGATAGCGCTGATAATCCGGGATCAATATCTCTACCTGGTCGTTGAACTGCGGAGAAGCAATAATAAAATCCGCCGTCGACAGGTTGGTGGCGACCGGAATGTTCCATACAGTGGCCAGGCGCAGTAGCGCTTTCACGTCCGGGTCGTGCGGGACTGCATTCAGGGGATCCCAGAAGAAGATCAGCACATCAATCTTTCCTTCCGAAATCTGCGCGCCCACCTGCTGATCGCCGCCCATCGGGCCGCTCAACATGGCATTGACCTGAAGCCCGGTTTCGCGGTGGATCAGATTACCGGTGGTGCCGGTGGCAGAAAGCTGGTGTTTTTCCAGCAAGGATTTGTGGCGCTGGACCCAGTTGAGCAGCATCTGTTTGCAGTGATCGTGCGCCACCAGCGCGATATGTTTGCGGTCCGGCAGTGTGCGAGTTGTGAGTTCCATAATCTCTATCCGTTAGTTAACTGGTTACAGATTACTGGAAGCACCTGACGCTGCAAGGGAAAGGGGTAAAAAATGCGGCTCAGGACGAGGGTTGTTGCTTCGCCCATTGCAGAAAACGGCTACGGGTCTCGGGATCGGCCTGGGCAAACCAGTATTTGAGCCGCTGCTCAGTCAGGTTCTGCGACTGCGGCGGCGGCATATCCAGCTCGGACACGCCAGATAGCAGCGTACTGTCGTCGGCCATGGTGGTGGAGAATTGCGGTATTGAGGCGCTCTGTCCGGCTTTGTTATATCGCTCGGTATCGTATTCGTAATTCACGCCGGAAGGCGTATCGGTGATCGCCAGAATATCCAGCTTCACCGGAATCGGGGTCGCATCGCCATCCAGTAATTCAATATGCGGTGAATGATCAAAAAGTTGCGACTCTTTTTCTGTTTCCAGCCGGGGAAGACTAAAATTAACCTGACTGATGCGCTGGGTGTTGAAACTGGCGACCAGGGGAGGGGAGATATAGACCCGTTCTTCATGATTGCCGAGGCGAATGGTCTTCTCTACCCGAAACACAATCTGATGAGGGCCATTGTCCAGCTCGATGCTGTCCGCGCCGCGCAGCAGTGAACTGGAGACCTTTTTTCCGTCCAGTACCAGCAGATCGATGTCCGTAGAGAGCCGCAGCGTTGTGGCAAAAACGCAAACCGGCATGAGCAGCGCAAACAGACTCCAGGCAATGCCGGTTTTCATAAAAAACCCTCTTAAAAAACGCGCGTCATGAATAATGTATCAAATTTTTTCTTAAATCATATTTACTAACATATAGACATAATCTGGGCATTTGCCCTCATGCGGACGTATGGGATGGCAGGTTGCTTTCGCTGCATGAATATTGATGATGAATACGCCAGGAGGAAATCCATGAAACAGAATGATATTGCTGAGATCCTGTCCACCACCCGGACCATTGCGCTGGTAGGGGCAAGCGATAAACCCGACCGTCCCAGCTATCGGGTGATGAAATACCTGCTCGATCAGGGCTACCACGTGATCCCGGTATCACCAAAAGTGGCAGGTAAGACGCTGTTGGGCCAGCAGGGGTACGGCACCCTGGCAGAAGTACCGGAAAAAATCGATATGGTGGATGTGTTCCGTAATTCAGAGGCCGCGTGGGGCGTCGCGCAGGAAGCCGTTGCCGTCGGGGCAAAAACCCTCTGGTTACAGCTTGGGGTGATTAATGAACAGGCCGCGGAGCTGGCGCGTGAGGCGGGGATGAACGTCGTCATGGATCGCTGCCCGGCGATTGAGATCCCACGCCTGGGAATGGCGAAGTAATAAAAAACCCGGTCAGCCACCGGCTACCGGGTTTTCGTTAGTTGCGCAGGCGCGGGGCTTGTAACTGTCTGCGGATCGTTTGCGCCAGTTCATCCATGGAAGGCTGTTCAGGGTGTTCATCCTGCTGTTCGCCACTCAGTTGGGCTTCGGCAAGATAGGTATGTACGGCCTGGCCTTCGTCGTCTTCCATCACCACGTGGTACCAGGGGGCGGCGCGGAGTTCTGCGTTCACCGCCAGCTCATCGGCTGACGGTTCATCGAGGGAATATTCCGGGTCGATATCCACGACCACGCCCAGGTATCCTAACAGGGAGTGGCGGACCTGCTGGCCGATACCGAATTTGCTGGCAATCATAGTCACCTCCCGGGAAACGTTACTTACACTATAGGTGAGGGCAACATTCCACTTTTCAAGTTACATGATGCGACAGGCAAATCCTTTCAGATACAGCCCTTCCGGATAGGTAGCGATCACCGGATGATCGGCCGCCTGACGGAACTGCTCTATAAATTGTACATCACGACCAGCATCTACAGCGGCATCCGCGATAATTTTCTGGAATAATTCGGTGGTCATCAGGCCTGAACAAGAGAAGGTCAGCAGCACGCCGCCGGGGTTAAGCAGCTGGATCGCAAGCATATTGATGTCTTTGTATCCACGGCAGGCACCCATCAGCTGGTTTTTGTTTTCCACGAACTTTGGCGGATCCATCACAATAACGTCAAACTTCTCGCCCTGGTCGCGGTATTTACGCAGCAGCTTGAAAACATCGTCGCGCACAAATTCGGCTTTGCTCAGATCCAGCTTGTTCAGTGCCACGTTCTGCTTCGCCACGTCCAGCGCTTCCTGAGACGTATCAACGCTGACCACCTGGCTGCAACCGCCCATCAGCGCCGAGACCGCAAAACCGCCGGTATAGGAGAAGCAGTTCAGCACGCGTTTATCAGCAACGTACTGGCGGGTCGCCAGACGGCTGTCACGTTGATCAAGGTAATAACCGGTTTTATGGCCACCCTGAATATCCACCAGCAGTTTCATGCCGTGTTCTTCAATCGGCAGCAGGGCTGGTGGCAGTTCACCCGTGACGGTGCCCTGAGTCAGCTCCATCCCCTCTTTTTTACGCACCGCAACGTCGCTGCGATCGTAAATGGCGCACTCAGGATACTGCGCCTGCAGGGCGCTGATTAACGCCGCACGCTGATATTCAGCGCCCGCGCTTAACAGTTGCAGCACCAGGAAGTTGCCGAAACGGTCGATGGTCACGCCCGACAGACCGTCGGATTCACCGGCGATCAGGCGATAGCTGTCCAGCCCGTCGCGTTTTGCCAGCCAGTCGCGCCACTGCTGCGCCTGCTGCAGACGACGAACAAAGAAATTGATGTCGATGGTTTCATCTTTATCGAAGGTCCAGACGCGCGCGCGGATCTGGGACGCAGGCGAGTAGGCGCCACGCGCTAACCATTTACCCTGATGGTCGACGATATCAATGGTTTCACCGAGGTTGGCTTTGCCTTCCATACGGGCGACCGCGCCGGAGAAGACCCAGGGATGGCGGCGCAACAAGGATTTCTCGCGCCCTTTGGCTAACACTAAACGTACACTCATAATTTACTATTCTGTCGATTCCAGGGAAATGGCGCGTAGAGTAGCACAGATGGCCGGGGGCAATCATCTGCGGGTACCGTTGAGCGTGGCGGCATAAATCAAAAATTATTCAGGCGAATTACCTGTTCGCAGCGGATTACACTGTTGTTGCCAGCCTGCGTTTTACAGCCCGTTTCCGACAACATTACGGCTGCTCAGCTAAAACGCTGTGCGAATCGCCCGGCCATAATTTGCTATTCTTTGGGTTCAGGGCCAGATACGGATAAGGGGACAGAACATGGCAAAAGTCTGCACAATCGCATGGGTCCACGGCACGGTTCAAGGCGTTGGCTTTCGTTACAGCACTCAGCGAGAAGCCACTGAACTGGGGTTGACCGGGTACGCGCGCAATATGGATGACGGTAGCGTCGAGGTGGTGGCCTGTGGCGAGGCGGAACAGGTCGAGAAACTACTCGACTGGATTAAAGCGGGCGGGCCACGTATCGCCCGGGTTGAGAAGGTTCTGTCAGAGCCGCATCAACCCGAACGGGATTACGTCAATTTTGGTATTCGCTATTAAATGCACTTCACGGGCTTAGGCAAGCCGGCGATCTTTGTCGCCTGTTTTGCCGGGCCTTTCGGGAACAGACGATACAGATAACGGCTGTTGCCTTTCTCCTCGCCATACTTATTGGCCATCGCTTTTACCAGCATGCGGATGGCGGGGGAGGTGTTAAATTCCAGATAAAAATCACGCACGAAGCGCACCACTTCCCAGTGTTCTGGCGTCAGGGCGATCGACTCTTTTTCAGCAATGACCGCCGCCAGGCCTTCGCTCCACTGACTGGTCTCTTTCAGATAGCCTTCGCTATCGGTCTCAATCTCTTTACCTTCAAAGTTCAGCATAATCATCACAGGTTTATCGAAAACCGCGGCAGTTTACCAAAAAAGAAAGCCCCGCATAAGCGGGGCTTTTTATGTAGCACTATGGGTTAATCGCGGCTGGCGAAGCCCAGGATGCTCAGCAGGCTGACAAAGATGTTATACAGCGACACATACAGGCTCACGGTAGCGCGGATGTAGTTAGTCTCGCCGCCATGAATGATGTTGCTGGTTTCCATTAGGATCGCCCCGGAAGAAATCAGGATGAACACCGCGCTGATAGCCAGGTGCAGGGCCGGCAGCTGCAGGAAGATGTTCGCCACCATACCGATCAGCACCACGACGATGCCCGCCATCAGCATACCGCCAAGGAAAGACATGTCTTTGCGGGTGGTCAGCACGTAAGCGGAACAGCAGAAGAACACCAGCGCTGTGCCCCCCAGTGCCAGACCGATCAGATCGCCCATACCGGCAGACAGATAGGTGTTAAGCATTGGCCCCAGGATATAACCCAGGAAACCGGTGAAGGCGAACGCTGATAAAATACCCACCGGCTTATCAGCGGTTTTGTAGGTCAGGAACATCAGACCGTACATACCAACCAGCGTCAGAATCAGCCCCGGAGACGGCAGCATCAGCACCGTACTGGCGGTGGCCGTCAGTGCGGAAAAGGCCAGCGTCAGGCTGAGCATGAAGTAAGTATTGCGTAGCACCTTGTGGGTGCTGAGCAGCGATGTGCGGTCGCGTGAAGAACTAATAATACGATCCATGAGTCACTCTCTTATGACAGATGTAATTAACGGCAAGAATAGAAAACGACGCGCCGGTTACAAAGTGGTTTTACCCATCTTTACTCAGCGTCTTAGGGACAGAGCCAGCATGAAATTTTCCACAACGCGCCATATGCAGAACGAACCGCGGTTTGTCAGGATTAATCAGATCAAGCTCTTATAGGTCACTGAAATATATTGCCTTATTCCAGCCGCAACGCTAAGAGTTATTTTGCATCGTCAAAACTAAACTATAAGGCGAAGGACATGAAACCATCATCACGCGCTACATTTACACTCTCTTTGCTGACGACAGGGCTCCTTTGCGCAAGCGCAACGGCCTTTGCCGCCAGCGTACCGGCAGGAACAGAGCTGGCAGAGAAGCAGGAACTGGTCAGGAATAATGGCAATGAACCGGCATCGCTCGATCCGCATAAGGTCGAAAGCGATGTCGAATTCAATATTATCAGCGATTTGTTCGAAGGGCTGGTCAGCGTCTCGCCAGAAGGGGAGATCCAGCCGCGGCTGGCGGAAAAATGGGAGAACAAAGACAATACCGTCTGGACGTTCCATCTCCGCCCGGGCATTACCTGGAGCGACGGTACTGCCATTACCGCTCAGGACGTGGTCTGGAGCTGGCAACGGCTGGTAGATGCGAAAACCGCCTCGCCGTATGCCAGCTACCTCGGCAATATGCACCTGGTGAACGCCGCCGACATCGCCCAGGGCAAAAAAACGCCCGACACCCTGGGGGTCAAAGCCCTGAACGACACCACCCTGGAAGTGACGCTGACCCAGCCTAACGCGGCCTTCCTTGCCATGCTGGCGCACCCGTCGCTTGTGCCGGTCGATAAGGTGCTGATTGGCCGCTATGGCGATAAGTGGACCAAGCCGGAGCACTTTGTCAGCAGCGGGGCCTACACCCTCAGCCAGTGGGTGGTCAACGAACGGATCATCGCCAAGCGCAACCCGCGCTACTGGGATAACGGCCATACCGTCATCAACAAAGTAACGTACCTGCCCATCACCTCCGAAGCATCGGACGTGAACCGCTACAAGGCGGACGAAATTGATATTGTCTATACCGTGCCGATCAACCAGTTTGCCCAGCTACAAAAAACGATGGGCAGTGAGCTGGATGTCTCCCCGCAGCTGGCGACTTACTACTATGAGTTCAACACTACGCGTCCACCGTTTAATGACCCGCGCGTGCGCAAGGCGCTGAACCTGGCGCTGGATAAAGATATCATCGCCGGGAAGGTGTTAGGGCAGGGGCAGCGTCCGGCGTGGGTCATCAGCCAGCCGGATATCGGTGGCGTCAAACTCAACAGCCCGGACTACGCCAGCTGGCCGCTGGAGAAACGCATTGCCGAAGCGAAGAAGTTGCTGAACGAGGCGGGCTATAACGACAGCCATCCGCTGAGTTTCAAGCTGTTGTATAACACTTCGGAGTCGCACCAGCGGATTGCCATTGCCGCCAGCTCGATGTGGAAGAAAAACCTCGGCGTAGAGGCGAAGCTGCAAAACCAGGAGTGGAAAACGATGCTGGACACCATGCACACCCACAACTTTGACGCGGTGCGCTACGCCTGGATCGCTGATTACGACGATGCGGCCACCTTCCTGAATAACTTCCGTACCGGTGACAGCGAGAACACCAGCCAGTACAGCAATCCGGCCTATGATGAGGCGCTGGTCAATGCCGCAAAAGCGAAGACCACCGCCGAGCGCGGCACCTTCTACCAGCAGGCCGAAGATCTGCTTGCCCGGGACGTACCGGCGATCCCGGTCTACCACTACGTTCGCACCCACCTGATCAAGCCGTGGGTAGGGGGCTTCACGCCGGATAAGCTGGGTTACTATTTCACCAAAGATATGTACATCAAAAAGCACTAAGGCGCGGCAGTAAGATTTTGTGCTGATAAAATGGTCAGAATGTCGTCTATTCAACCGATTAAACGCATTTTGACTATTTTTCAGGCGAACGATTGTGCTCGTACTTTACAGCGCACACGGAGGTGTTTATAGTTCGCCTCACTTAGGAAGCGTGGCCGAGCGGTTGAAGGCACCGGTCTTGAAAACCGGCGACCCGAAAGGGTTCTAGAGTTCGAATCTCTACGCTTCCGCCAAATTAGAAAGCCCTGCGATAGCAATATCGCAGGGCTTTTGTTTTTTGATTTGTCTGTCGAATAACAACTCTGTGCTCATCCGGTCTGTTTATAGCCAAATATCAATGTTCATTGAAACATGATTGCTCTAACATGAAATTATCTATCCTGCGGACCTGAGGCTAAGTGTTGCATTGGTTGATAAAAAGAAAAGCACCATCAAGGATGTCGCTGCTTTAGCCGACGTTTCAATCGGCGTAGTGTCCCGCGTATTGAATCCCGGAACCGGTTCAGTTTCTGAACGTACCCGTCAGCGTATTATTGCTGCCATGCAAACGCTTAGTTATACCCCGCAGAGCGCCGCGCGCGAGCTCAAGACCAACCTGAATAACACCATCGGCTTAGTGGTGGCCGACATCAGTAACGAGTTTTTCTCTGAGATCTCTGATCTTATCGTTCGACGTGCTCGTGAACTGGCGATGAATGTCATTCTGGTCACGACTCAGGAAGATCCGCTTCTCGAGCGAGAAAGCCTGGAAATGTTGATGCAAAAGCGGGTCAAAGCCATCATCGCAACGCCGACAAGTGCTAATAAGGACATGTGGCAATCGATCAGTGATATGGGGATCGCAATCGTCTTCATCGATCGCTATCTGGAAGATTTTACTCGCGCCAATGTGATTGGTTTTAATAATGAAACGTCCGCTCGACAGGCGACATCTTATCTGGCAGAACAGGGTCATCGGCGCATTGGATGGATAAGCGGGCCTCTTAATACCTCCACCTCTTTGCAAAGACTGGAAGGCTACAAGAAAGGCCTTGAGGCGAATGGGATTGAATGTAATACCCAGCTTATTGTGGTGAAAAATTTTCGCGATCCGCTAGCCAGCCAGTCGCTTGATGAATTGCTATCGCTTGAAGACCCACCGACAGCAATTATCATTGGCAATACCTCAATAGCGCCAGTCATTATGTCGCGTATTCGGGAGCTAAAGTTATCGATACCCGACGATCTTTCATTAATTGTTTATCATGACAGCCACTGGAGTCGACTGCTGAGTCCATCCATTAGCGTCATAAAACATCCCCTCGAAGAACTCGCTAATAAAGCGCTTTTGAGTTTATCCGGGGAACAGCAAACACCCTGTGAACTCGACAGTACCTTAATTAAACGTGAAAGTGTTTCATGGATTAAATAAGGACGTTATTTAAACGCTGAATTTGCTTAATGATGGCGCAATGATCCAGCTCACCCTCTCCGGCATCAATCATCTGGCTAAAGAGTTGATTCACGGTTTCAGTCAAAGGGAGGGTCAAATCAAGTTGCTTCGCCAGTGCTACAGCACTACGCGTATCTTTAAGCTGCCACTTTGCAGCACCTCGCGCCTCAAAGTCTCCTTTAACCATTCGTTCGCCCTGGTGTTGCAGCAAGGTGGAATCTGCAAACCCCCCCAGCAGTGCTTCGCGTACCTTTGCCGGATCGGCACCGCCTTGTTGAGCGAGAGTAAATGCTTCCGACAATAAACTTAAGGTTCCGGCGACAATGATTTGGTTGGCAAGTTTTGTGAGTTGACCGGCTCCAACGCCTCCGACATGTGTAACTTTCCCCAGATGTGAGAGCAAAGGGCGAAGACTATCAACGATCTTTCTGTCACCTCCAGCCATTAATGACAGTGAACCCTTCTCTGCCCCTATCGTTCCGCCGGAAACAGGCATGTCGATATAGTGAGCCTGGACGCTGCTTGCCTTACGTGCTTGTTCAACAACAATGTCAGGGGAGAGCGTACTCATCATGATAATGGTGGTATTTTTACCCACGCTATGAAGTGCATCCTGGTTGAATATGACCTGGTCGCAGGCTGTTGCATCGCTCAACAGACAGATGATGACGTCACTGTCAGCAAGTAATTGCGCGGAAGATTGTTTGATCGTTATACCCGCGCGGGTTAATGGCAGCGCTTTTTCTGGCGACCTGTTCCACACCGCGACCGAATATCCGGCAGCGGCAAGTCGACGCGCTACCGGTTGTCCCATCAATCCGGTCCCCAACAAACCAATACGTATTTGACTCTTCATGTGTCCTCCAGATATCCCCGCAACTTAGGTCGTTACGGGGATTGCCATCATTTATAATCCCGCAAGACTGACCATTTGCTTACGCAGTTCGACGATGTCCAGATTGTTGTCAAAATGGACATCGCTGAAACGAATCGCTTTATCTTTTGCGACATCTTTCACCAGTCGGACATGATGGGCCAGCCCCATAGGCAAGAAGTCCTGCGCCACACTGATGCTGGCAGGTAAGGCATTGGCCCAGACGGTGAACCCACCTTCACCGTCCAGCATTTCACCTGCTTTAAGATCGCGTTTTGCCGTTGCAACAGCATCGCCTCTGAAGCTTAATGCGGTACCAGTAGCTTCTCCTCGTAATACCGCAGAGAGAATACTGATACTGGTTTCCAGACCAATCAGATGGAATGGGCGCCACATGGATGCGTACCAGCCACTTGGGTCAGTGAGTAATCCGTACTGTTTAAAACAGGCGCGACTATATTCATCGCGGGCTTTGAACGTCACGAAGACGCCGTAGCGTATATTGTTAAGCACCTCACGTCCGTCAGGTTCCTGACTGGCAGCGATATCAACAAGCCCACTTCGGCTCAGTCGCCCGCCATCCGATTCTGGCGAGAAAACGCGGGCCAGGTCATGCACCCCCGCAGGAGGAAATTCCAGCCCATTATCAGGGCAGTCTAATCCAGTCGCGTTGGCGACGGCGGCCATTTCGATAGCCGCTTTGGTGCCATCGGTAAACGAGTTGTACATTTTAGGTTTAAAGTCCCCGGCCGCGACCTCTTCGTCAGACCAGCCAAAAAATCCCCATACGGTATCCGGGGTAGAGTAACGGTACCGAGGCTCGTAATTCATTCCTTTACCCGCAGCAACGATTTCAAAGCCGCAGGCTTTAGCCCAGTCAACCAGTTCGCAAATGATCGCCGGCTGATCACCATAAGCCATGCTGTAGATCACCCCGTTCTGGCGCGCACGGTCAGCGATCAAAGGCCCGCACAGTACATCGGCTTCCACATTGACCATAACCACATGCTTGTGATTTTCGACTGCATGAAGAGCGTGACGCGTTCCTGCCAGGGGGTGTCCCGTCGCCTCCACAATGCAATTGATTTGCTCACAACGGATCAGCTGTTCTGCATCCTCCACGATGCAGGTGGTGCCTTCGCGTAAGGCTGCATCGATGTTTTGTGCCTGATACTGCGTTTCTGGCCATCCCACACGAGCCAGTGCTGCACGGGCTTTCTTAATATCGAGGTCTGCCACTGCCACCACGTGTAGCCCTTCAAGATGTCGCAGTTGGGCCAGTACCATCGAACCAAATTTGCCGGCGCCGATAATACCCACACGAACAGGTTGTGCTGAACCCGATTTTACGGCACAGGCACGCTCAGCTAACAATGCTGCTAAGTTCATTTTCTACTCCTTTACAGGGGGATGTGATGGATTAACGCCAGCCAGCAACCTGACGGCGACTTCTGCTCATGAGATAAATCAGCAACGGCGAGAACAAAACCAGAACGGACAACAGGTAGAGGCCGTTTTGTGATTTACCGGTAATGGAGATGGTGAGGCCAACCAGGAAGGGGCCGAAGAACCCACCAATATTGCCAATCGAATTAATCAGTGCCATGCCACCGGCACAGCCCCGGCTGGTAAGGAATGAGGCGGGAAGGGTATAAAACGTCGGAACGCACGACAGCATTCCTATCGTCGATATCGTTAACCCCAACATAGAAATCACGGGTGAATCGCTGATAGCTGCGATCACAAAACCGACAGAAAATACCAGCGAAGGGATAATAAAATGCCAGGTTCTTTCACCGGTTTTATCAGAATGATTCGACCACCAGCACATCACGACTGCACCAGCAATATAGGGAATAGTTCCCAGCATACCGACAACAGTATCTGAATAATCGAAGCGTTTAATGAACTGCGGCATCCAGAAACCCAGGCCTGTAAGACCAATGACGGTGAAGAAATAGGCCATCCCCAGGATCCAGACGCGTCGATCTTTGATCATCTCCCTGAAACCGGAGTGCCCAACGGACAAGGTAGCGTGTTGATCTTTTTCCATTAGATCCTGATAGGCCTGACGTTCTTCTGGTTTAAGCCAGGATGCTTTGGACGGTTTATCGGTGAGATAAAGGAAAACAATAACTGACAAGATTACCGGTGGGCAGCCTTCAATTAAAAACAGCCACTGCCAGCTCTCCAGCCCGCCGACATTATGGAAATTATCCAGAATGTAACCCGAGATCGGGTTGGCGATAATTGCAGCCAGCGGAACGCCCAGGTAGTAAATAGAAAAAACCTTGGCCAGCTCTTTTTTGGGGAACCAGGTAGTGAGATAGAAAACAATACCAGGAGCAAGACCCGCTTCTGCCACGCCCAGTAAAAAACGTAAGATACTGAGTGTCACGACGCCCTGTGCAAACGCCATCGCCATGGAAATGATGCCCCATGTGATCATAATTCGGGCTAACCAGAAACGTGCACCGTATCGTTCCAGCAACACGTTGCTGGGAATTTCAAACAGGATATAACCAAAAGAAAATATACCGACAGCAAAGCCAAAATGTTCAGGCGTCAGTCCCAGGGATTGATTCATGGTTAACGCGGCCATGCCGATATTTGAACGATCTATAAACGCGAGCAGATACATCAGCAGTATCAGGGGCATCAGCCGGAATTTGGCTTTTCTTATCGCACCACTTGCCAGCGATGAAATTTCTGACTTGTCTGGCTCAGGCATGACACCCACACCTGCCAGCGTACTATCGAACTCTTCTACATGTTTCATGATGTATCCCAGTAGTGTTTAACCCACTGAAAATCACGGAAAAAGCATGAATACCGCGACAGTCTTATCAAAAAGTAAAACGTTTTACTTTTTCATGAGTTTTACGACTGAGAGGGAAACAGTCAAGAGAAGAGCATGGAAAGTTAAAAAATTGTGACCAGGTTAACGAGTGGTAAAAACTTTAACCATGGGCGGGGACGAAGTGGGATACGTAAGCCTGTTCTGGAGTAAACCTACGTTATCGTTGCGATAACGTAGGTTTGTCAGCCTTTAATTAAACCGTGATTCGCTGGCCTCCCAGCTATACGCGCCATTTGCCGTCAACCTATCGCCAAGTTCCTGGTACGCGAAATCATAAAAATCTGCGCTAATCTCGTAACCCGAGTAATCGACGACCGCGAGACCCACGAACGCCCCGGTAAAGAACCCACCATAGCTTTGCAGGACATAATCATCTGAGAGAACAGCGGCATCCAGCTTGACCGGAATCTCCGTGAAAGTGACGCCATCAAAGCTGTATTCATAGGTATAACTTTCCTTGCGCACTTTCGTGCGGAACCAAACATATTCTGTGCCTTCAGGAATTTTGATGGCGTTATCTTTCAGATAAGAGGTATATTTCCCGCGGTTATTTTCACCGATTTCAATCACCGGGCCATTAATTTCATTCCAGGTGATGAAAACGAAACTCCAGTGACGGTCATTATAATAATTGGTCAAGCCTGCCATTTGCTGATAACTAAATGGATTAAATTTGACCTTAACCTGAGCATCAAAATAAAAAGCCTGCCAGCGTCGGGCAATCAGAGAAAGGTCATGGGTGTTCGCTAAAGACCCTTGCCCCGTTAACGTCAGCTTTCCATCGCCTGTGGTACCCATTTTTTCGGTGAACGGGACACGAAGGGTATTCCAGTTAATATCGAGCATCGCACTGGTGAAATTATCGTGCTGGCTATGGTCTTTCGCGCTCTCGGTATGAATGGCATCGGCTGGCCCTTCGACAAAGGTCTTTCCACCGTGGCCGCCTACAATACGTGGCCAGCCATCTTCATCCCAGTAGACTTTCTGAATAGAGGTTTCACGGCCCAGCGTTGACCAGCCGCGGGGATCGTAGGCGGATTCACCGGGACGATTCCAGGGACGCGCGCAAAGCGAGGCATAATACCATTCACCCCCGGGGGTCGAAACCAACGCACCATGTCCCTGCTTCTGAATATAGCTGTCGGGCGTATCGACGTTCGTTAAGAATACCTCTCCCGGTTCTGTTTCAAAGCTGTTGGCATCTAAGGTTCTGGAGCGCGCCACCACTTCCTGGTGGGTAAACACAGTCCCGCCCTGAGCAGCGAAAAGATAGTAATAGCCGTTCAGTTTATAGAGATGTGGCCCCTCAACAAGTGCAACGGCAGTACCACGATAAATAGTCCGCGCTGTCTCGGGTTTTAATTTTAGTGTCCGGGTGTCCAGCTCAGTTAAGGTAATGCCATCAAAGGGATGATGATACTCCCGGTGGTCCCAGGTTTGTTGTACGAGGTATTTACGCCCATCATCATCATGGAAGAGTGAGGCATCAAAACCCACGCCGTTAAGTTTGACAGGATCTGTCCAGGGACCACGAATATCTGTGGCGGTGGTCAGATAATTGGTCATGTCCTTAAAAGCACCTTCTGTAATTTTCACATCTGTATAAACCAGCCAGAATTTGCCGTCAGCGTAAGAGAGCGCCGGTGCCCAAATTCCACCTGACGAAGGATTGCCTCGCATATCTAAAAGCGCGGTAGTTGATAATGGGCTGGGCAGCAGATTCCAGTTTTGCAGGTCTTTGGATTCATGTAAACGAACGCCGGGAAACCACTCAAACGTGGAGTTGGCAATATAGTAGGTATCTCCAACACGGATAATGCTGGGGTCTGGGTTAAAACCAGGCAGTACAGGGTTCTGAATAAGCGACATATCATTCTACCTTTTTAATGTTTTTCTGACTTCAATTTTGCTAAGACTTTAAGATGAATCTAAAACTACACGCGGATCTCATCAAGTTGACGATTAATATCGGTGACATGTTTATCTGAGATAGGATAAATGTGAATAACGATCATCGAGATAAAGGCTAAAACAATGGGGATCCAGACCGCGGTAACAATTATTCCGTCGATAGCGTTCGCACTTTGCTGTGCCCCTGTTTCGTTAAAACCATAAACAGCCAGTAACCACAGTGGAATCGCACCGCCGATAGTAAAACCAATCTTGAAAAAGAGGCCCATGATGGCATTAATGATGGCGGCATTGCGCTTGCCTGATTTTAATTCACCATAAGCAATCACTTCCGGAACCAGCGCCCACATGAATCCGGTCGCCGAGGTTAAGCCCCATTGTTTAATGAAGGTGGCGATGTAAGCCAGCCAGAGTGCATCATGCATACCTTCGCGTGACCAAACGTAAGTCAATAATTCCCCCACAATAAACATGCCCAGGAAGATGTGGAAGAACCCTTTTTTACCAAAGATTTTTTTCAGTTTTGGCCAGAAAATGGGGAACAAAATACCCGGAATTGACGCGACAAGGCCAACGGCACCCATCCATTCGGAATGGCCGACAACATACTGATTGAAAAAGCCATTCACCGTGTTCATGAAGAACATGAATGTAAAGGCCAGCATGAAAAAGAGGCCAAGAATAACCAGTGGGCGGTTATTTTTGAGTTCAAGGAATAAATCTGTAGTTTTGACGTTGGCCGTTTGTTCTGCAGAGGCAACAACACGTTCTTTGGTGAATTTATAGCAAATGAAAAGTGCCACCGCGCCAATGACCATATAGACCGCGTAAACCCCAAACCAGGCGTAATTCGCTGAAGGATCGGTATAATTCCCCATATTCAGCTCAAGCCCAAAGAAACCCGTATCCTTAAGGCTGCGGTCCTTGGGGGAGGCCATCTGGACAAACATGGGGAAGAGGGTATAGACCAGAAGGTTGGCGCTGTTTGCCAGCATCATGCGCGTACTGGTCAGTTTATCAATAGACTCAGGATCACGGGTCAAAGACGCATTCAGTGAACCATAAGGAATGTTCACCACGGAATAAACGAGATCCAGTGCCAGATAAACGATAAAGGCGAAGGGAACGGAACCTCTGACGCCAGGAATAGGCGCAAAAAGTAACGCGGAAAGAATAACGAGCGGAACGCCTGCCCTTAAAATCCAGGGGCGGTACTTGCCCGCCGCTGAACTTCTTTTATCAACATAGGTGCCGACCATCGGATCCCAAAACACATTGATGATGCGGACAAAAAGAAATATGAAACCTGCCGTGGCGGTACCGATGGTATTTACCGTCAACATGTGAAGCGCCAGAAAACCACCAATCGTGCCAAATACCAGGTTTTGTGCAAAATCCCCCATCCCGTAGCCGATGCGCTCCCCGCGAGATAATTTATGATATTCATCATGCCGGCTTTGCATTATCGTTTTACTCATTCTAATCCGATCTCCGATTTGTTTTATGAATGTTAGGCTCTTTCTGACACAGGTAGCCCGGGAGAATCCATTACGTTTTTAAATTAAGTAATTATGTTTTTTACTTCTGTGATCGTCGAGCACAGGTTTATTTAAAACCTTTAAATAGTTCAGGTGCAGGGTTATCAATGTGGTGGAAATATAAGGGTATTTTTGCGACACGGTTCACGTTTGAGGATTATCTTACTCCAATAGTGAAATAACGTAATTGAGCTACCGGCGAGGAAAATAGAGGGTATGTCTCAGCCGATTATTGGCCGCTTCCTGAGCGCGCCTGCGCTATTGAATTTAACATCAATAATGCTGAGAAGGAGATAGCCTTACGATAATAGTGTGTACCTCTGGCCCTATAAAAAATAAAAATCAACCTGTTCTGATGACAGCGACATATTCTGTCAATGCGGAACGGGGTGGTTATTGTCTGAATAAAATTTAAATATATTGAG
>OIFG01000058.1_pt1 | contig 92220 bp, 94 predicted proteins | sample 1582031 | NCBI WGS metagenome assembly OIFG01 (sample SAMN07501051, study PRJEB24779) | human gut metagenome | isolation source: stool | host: human infant | place: USA: Pittsburgh, PA | reverse complement strand
CAAGTCATTAACTGTTAACGGGATAGATTCTTCTTTATCATCTCTAGTTAAAATGATTTCTCTAGCAATTTTAGTAGCTGATGTTGCATCAACTAAAATATTATTCACTTGTACTCCAAATTCAAAGTTCACGTTATGTGATTTTAGATATTCTACCATTGGTAATACTAAAGATTCATATTGGTTATATTTAGTGAATTTTAAAGCACTAAAATCTGCCAAACCACCAATATGGTGAACAAAACGCATAAGATATCGACGCATTTCCATTGCTGAATGCCAGGGTTCGAAAGCAAACATTGTTTTCCAATATAACCAAAAATTAGAATTTAAAAAATCTTCAGTGAAAACTTCGGAAATTTTAACATCTTCTAAATCTTCTTCTTTTTTCATACATAAACTTAAAATTTCTTTAATAGCTTTTTTAGATAATGTAAAATCGCCATCAGTATCAATGGGTTTACCACCACTATTAATGGCTCTGCATTTAGAATAGTTAGGATCTTCCTTATTCAACCAATAAAATTCGTCTAACACGGATGCATCAGGTTGTTCTAATGATGGAATACTTCTAAACAAATCCCATAAACATTCAAAATGATTTTCCATTTCTCTACCACCACGTACGACAAAGCCATGATGCTCCATATTAATACCGTCCAAACTTCCGCCTGAGATATCTAATTCTTCTAAAATATGGATATTTTCGCCTTTCATTTGTCCATCTCTAATTAAAAAACATGCTGCAGCTAAAGAAGCTAATCCAGACCCTATTAAATAGGCTGATTTACTATCAACATTTTCAGGTTTTTTAGGTCGAGCAAACGCTTCGTAATTACTATTTGTATAATACATAGAAACATCACTCCAATTAAATAAAAGTTTGAAAATCTGTATGATATCGCTTTCAAGTATATTTTACCCCTCTTTGTGTAATAACACAAACAATTGGTTATTTTTTAATTTAATTCACTTAAAATTATACTAATCTTTTTTATTTAGCTATTTTTAACATCAAATTAAAGATTTGTTAGAAAAATTTAAATCGTTAATTCTATAAACTTCATCATGATACACATTTATTGCAATTCATCTCTAAAATAGTAAATATATTTCTTGTTTAAATAACAATACTTGAAATAACCTTGACAATATATAATAAAAATCATACATTTAAGTTAATTAAATAATTGAACGCACTAGGGGTGTATTCTTTACTGAGATGAGGCCAACCTCAAACCCTTCGAACCTGATCTAGCTAGTTACTAGCGTAGGAAAGTGTTGTTATACATCTAATGAATTATGATTAGATGTTGCTTCTGACGCACAACTTTCCTAGAGATGGTTGTGCGTTTTTTAGGAGGATGTTTTTATGTCAAAAGGTTTAAAACTATCTGAAATTCTTGTGACAGTTTTAATTTCAGTAGTATTTGCCATCATTTATAACTTATGGTGGTTTGTTTACAATATTGTACAAGTTGCGGGTATTCACTTAGAACAACTTACATATGGTGTATGGTTTATGGCAGCAGTCGTTTGTTACTTAATCATTCCTAAGCCAGGTATAGCATTATTAGCAGAAATCGCAGCTGGAGCTGGTGAAACGATTGTCATGGGAAAATTTGATATACCTACTATCATATATGCGATATTACAGGGACTGGCTTGTGAAATTATATTTGCTATTTTTAAATATAAATCACGTTCTGCTGCTGTAGCAATGCTTGCTGGATTAGCAACTGCTTTAATCTCTTTCCCAGTGGATTACTTCTATGGTTACCTAAACGAAGTTGCTGGATGGAACTTACTACTATTTATCATTTTCCGTTCAATTAGCGGAATTGTATTAGCTGGTTTAGTTTCATACTGGATTGTCAAAGCATTAGATAAAACTGGTGTAACTAAATTCTTCAGACCAGCATCACAACAAGATTACGATAACCTATAAGGGGATTTTTTAATTGTTACGTGTTAAAAATTTACGTTTAAAGTATCCGAATGGAGATAGGAAAATATTCAACAACTTAAATCTTGAGATTAAAAATAAAGAAAAAGTGCTTTTACTCGGTCCTTCCGGATCAGGTAAAAGCACATTACTTAATGTATTAAGTGGAATAGTACCTAATTTAATTGAACTTCCGATGAAATATGATGAATTGAATATTGATCATGATAGTGGCGTTATATTTCAAGATCCAGATAATCAATTTTGTATGCCAAAAGTATATGAGGAACTTGCATTTGTTTTAGAAAATAGAAATATTCCTAGAAGTGAGATGGATCAAGAAATCGAAGACGCGTTAAAGTCTGTAGACCTCAATGTTACTCATAAAACATATGTCAACAATCTAAGTGGTGGTATGAAACAGAAGTTAGCTATTGTTGAAACAATACTACAAAAATCAAAGACACTTTTTTTAGATGAGCCTACTGCAATGCTCGACGTAAAAGCAACTGAAGATTTATGGAAGAAATTAATCAATCTTTGGGAAGATCAAACAGTTTTAATTGTTGAGCATAAGGTTGAACATATTTGGCAACATGTTGACCGCGTATTGTTATTAAATTATGATGGTCAAATTGTTGCTGACGACACCCCTGAACAAATCTTAAATCATTATGAAGCGCTATTAACTGAATACGGAGTTTGGCACCCTAGAGCATGGCAGAGTGCACCACGCCCCATCCCATTACCTAATCAAACAAAGAATCTCTTATTTCATTTTGACGACGGGCAAATTATTAGAGGTAAAAAGACACTTTTTTCATCCAAGGAGCTTAAACTGTATTCAGGTGAATGGTTAACAATCACTGGTAAAAATGGCGCTGGTAAAACCTCTTTACTAGAAGCTATGTTACAACTAATTAAATATGAAGGTAACATGTTTTATCGCGACCAATTATTATCTAAAATTAAACAAGCGGCAAAGCATATGTATTTGGTATATCAGAATCCTGAATTACAATTTATTACGAATTCTGTTTATGATGAAGTGTATATTCATTATAATCACTTAGATCCTAAGCATGCGAATGATGAAACTATGGATTTATTAAAATTATTACATTTAGATCAAGTTAAGGATCATCATCCTTTTGAAATATCAACAGGTCAAAAGCGTCGTTTAAGTGTTGCAACAGCATTAAGTTCAAAGGCAGAGATTATTTTATTAGATGAGCCAACATTCGGCCTAGATAGTCATAATACATTTCAACTTATCAAGTTATTTCAAGAACGCGTTAATCAAGGTCAAACAATTATCATGGTTACACATGATCCAGAAATTATTAAACGATATCCAACAAGACGATTACGCGTGGAAGATGGGTGTCTTAAAGAAATGGAAGGTGAACACATTGTTTGAAAGATGGAAAAAACGCCACACCTTCGTTGATGATGTAAATATCATTACTAAGTTACTTTTAGGTATCGCATTATTCTTTTTCATTATATTTATCCATAACTTTGACTTTATGATTTATATCGTTATATTAATGTTTATGTTCTTACTTTTATTTAACGGTACAGAATTTAAAATAACTGCCATTTTTATATTAGTCACAACACTCTTTGCCTTGATGTCGTCATTATTTATGATTTTATATGGTGATGGAGAACATATGCTTGTAAAATTTGGTATTTTGCAAATAAGTACAGAAAGTATTGTACGAGGTCTTCATCTATCTATGAGAACAATTACCGTTTCAATGTTTGGTATACTAATCGCACTGACTTCACAAATTGTAATGATTTTTTATAGTTTAATGCAACATTTAAAGGTGAAGCCTAAATTTGCTTATGCTTTTATGGCAGCGATTAGAATGGTTCCACTTATAATAAGTTCTCTTATTCAATTAAGACGGTCCCTAAAAATGCGTTATCAAATGATAGATGCATCTAACTATAAAGGAATCAAGCGTCTTAACCACTTGGTCATACCTTTATTAAGTCAAAATATTCGACGTGCACATCAACTTTCTGTTGCAATGGAGTCTAAAGGCTTTAAAGATGGTCCAAGAACATACTACTATCGGGTTCCATTTTCATATAAAGATATCATCTTTGTTGCTTGTATATTAATTATCATTACTTTGTCATTTGTCTTATCATCATACCTTCCAATTACCGGTATTCATGATGTCCGTTTTGGACAATTAGACTAATAATTACACACCCAATATTTAATTAAAAGTAAATATTCATTTTATTCCAATGTAAATAGAAATCATAAAAAAATGTCCTTCTTTGATCATATCCAATCAACGAAGGACTTTATTTCGAATTGAACAACCAATTTTACTTAGTAATGGCTTTATTGCCAATATCATTACGATAAAAAAGATTGTCACTTTTTATTTGTCGTGCATGTTCATATGCGTTTGCTTGTGCTTTTTCAACTGTTGGACCTTCCCCTATAGCTAGGATAACTCGTCCGCCAGAATTCACAAAACATTGACCTTCTTTCTTTAATCCACTCACATAATAATGAGAATCTAGATTAAAACCACTTATTTCATGCCCTTTTTCATATGTAGCAGGGTATCCTTTAGATGCTAGCATTACTCCTACAACAGCTTCATCTTTCCAGTTAAAATGAATAGGTTTACAATTTTCCAAATCGATAATGAGTTGCATTAAGTCACTTTCTAAACGTGTTAATAATACTTGTGCTTCAGGATCACCAAAACGTGCATTAAACTCGATAACTTTAGGTCCATCTTTTGTTAAAATTGCACCAATGTATAGTAATCCAAAGAAGTCATGACCTTCTTGTGCCATAGCTTTAGCAATAGGTTGAGCAATCTCCTTATTAGTTTGCTCAAGAACAGATGCATCAATGTGTGGTACTGGGCAATATGCGCCCATTCCACCAGTATTTGGTCCTTGATCATTATCAAATGCTCGCTTATGATCTTGAGCAATACAGTCGAAAGGAACCGCATAATCTCCATTTACAAAAGTCATTAAAGAAAACTCTTCTCCTTCTAAATAACTTTCGAAAACGACTTTCCCTTTTTCTTCTTTATAAATTGTTTTGACCCCTTCTAATGCGTCTTCTCTTGTAAAAGCAATAATAACCCCTTTACCTGCTGCTAAACCGTCTTTCTTTATTACGATTGGTAAATCACAAGTTTCAACATATTGCAACGCCTCGTTACGTGAACTTACTTCTTTATATTCTGCTGTAGGAATATGATATTTGTCCATTAATTGCTTGGCAAATAATTTTGAACCTTCAATTTGAGCCGCATCTTGTCCTGGGCCAAACACTTTAATATTTGCATTTCTTAATAAATCAGATAATCCGTCTATTAAAGGTTGTTCAGGGCCAATGATTACCCAATCAATAGCGTTATGCTGAGCAAAATGTAAAATAGCTTGATGATCTGATTCAGCAATTTCACCGTGCACTTCAGCAATATTGACCATTGCATCATTTCCTGGAATCGCGTAAACCTTATCTACAATTGGAGATTGATTGATTTTAGAAGCTAATGCATGTTCACGTCCACCAGCTCCAACTATTAAAACTTTCAATAGATTACCCCTTTCTTTTCAAAAATTAATGTTTAAAATGACGCATACCTGTCATAACCATTGTAATGCCATATTTATTAGCCATATCAATAGAATCTTGATCTTTAATTGAACCACCTGGTTGAATAATTGCCTTAATACCATGTTCGGCCGCATATTCAACTGTATCTCCCATTGGGAAGAAACCATCTGAAACAAGCGCAACATTATCGTTAATTTCTATTGCTCTTTCGATTGCAATTTTAGCGGAACCTACACGATTCATTTGTCCTGCACCTATACCAACTGTTTGTTTGTTGTTACTCAATATCACTGCATTACTCTTAACGGCACTTACAACTTTCCAACCTAGGAGCATAGCTTCCCACTGTGCTTCTGTAGGTTGAGTGTCGGTAGCAACAGTCATGTCGTTTCGAGTCACATCTTTATTATCTTTATCTTGTACTAAGTAACCACCTGAAACGGAAACAAATTCTTGTTCAGCATTATCAATTGTCATATCTATTTGTAATAAACGAATATTTTTCTTTTGTGTCAATATTTTTAAAGCTTCCTCAGTAAATTGAGGTGCAATAATTACTTCTAAAAAGATAGAATGTAATGCTTCAGCTAATTTAACATCTACTGTTCTATTCAATGCTATAATACCACCAAATATTGATTGATTATCCGCTTCATAAGCATGTTGAAATGCTTCATCAATCGACTGTCCAATTCCTACTCCACACGGGTTCATATGTTTTACTGCTACAGCAGTTGGCTCGTTGAATTTTTTTACTAAACTGAGCGCTGCATCTGCGTCTTTAATATTATTAAAACTCAATTGTTTACCATGTAATTGTTTTGCACCAGCAATCGTATGTTTGCTATCAGATGTTCTAACAAAATATGCAGATTGCTGAGGGTTTTCACCATATCTTAGTGTTTCCTTATTATCTTTGAAATAGTTAACAATAGCATGATCATATTCATTTGTATGTTGGAAAACTTTAACCATTAGCGATTTTCTATATGCTTCGTCCAATTGTTGATTTTTAATTCTCTCAATAACCTCGTTGTAATCGGAAGGATGTACGATAGTTGTAACATGTTTAAAGTTTTTAGCAGCTGCTCTTAACATTGTAGGTCCACCGATATCAATATTTTCTATTGCATCAGTTTCTGTTACCTCAGGTTGAGCAACAGTCTGTTGGAAAGGATATAGGTTGACCACTACCATATCAATTAAATCAATATGTTGTTCTCGTAATTGCTCTAAATGACGTTCCTTATCTCGATCAGCTAAAATACCACCATGGACAGCTGGATGTAGTGTTTTAACACGACCATCCATAATTTCTGGAAATTGTGTTAACTCTGACACGGACTTAATATTGATATTCGCATCTTCCAATACACGTTTTGTACCACCCGTAGAATACAGTTCATAGTCTAAGTTAGTTAATGCTTTTGCAAACTCGACAATTCCACTTTTATTAGAAACGCTTAATATTGCTTTTTTCATTCTATAAGATACTCCTCTATTTAATGATTTTAGCTATAACTCTTGGATAAAGTTCATATTCTAAATGTTTTACTCTATCTTCTAATTGTTCTTTAGTATCGTCCGGTTTTATATCACATTGCTGTTGTTCAATAATTTCTCCCGTATCCATCCCACTATCTACATAATGGACAGTTGATCCAGTGACAGTATCTCCACTCTCTAACGCTTGTCCTATGGCATCTAAACCTTTGAATTTAGGTAATAATGAGGGATGTATATTTAATATCCGTCCTTCATAAGCTTGTAATAAGTCTTGTCCAATTAATCTCATATAACCAGCTAATACAATCCACTGAACTTCCTCACTGGATAATAATTTAAGTAGATGCTGTTCATATAAAGATTTGGATGAAAAGTCTTTTGGCTTGTTAATATGAATTGGAATATTTAAATTTTTAGCTCTATCAATACAGGGTACCCCTTCATTATCTGTATACAATGCCGTTACATTGATACCAGACAATTGCCCTGATTGAATATGTTTTACGATATTTTCAAAGTTACTACCTGATCCTGAGGCAAAAATCGCGATATTGGTCACTATTCTACCTCCAATAAATGAATAGGTGTATCATCATCTTTTATAATTTCACCAATTTCATATGCAGTTGTATCCATTGCACGTAACGTTGTTAATGTTGTTTGAACATCTTTTTTGTCAACAATAACTATATATCCAATGCCCATATTAAATATGTTATACATTTCATTCGTTGAAATGTTGCCCTGTTTTTGAAGCCAATCGAAGACTTCTAACGTTGGGAATGATTGTGTATCTATTTTTGCTGATAAACCTTTAGGAAGGGCACGCGGAATATTTTCATAAAAACCTCCACCGGTAATATGGCTCATCGCTTTGATATCAACATGTTTCTTTAATTCAAGAATAGGCTTTACATACAATTTTGTTGGTGCAAGGAAGGTTTCTAAAAAGGTTTGACCATTAAATTGATCATGTAATTGAACTCCTGACTCTTTTATCATTTTTCTGACTAGACTATAACCATTGGAATGAATACCATTTGAAGCTAAACCAATAATTGCTTGTCCTTCTTCAACATTCGAACCATCAATATAGTCCTCTTTCTCTACAGCGCCTACTGCAAAACCAGCAATATCATATTCACCTTCATGATACATTCCTCCCATTTCAGCAGTTTCACCGCCTATAAGTGCCGTATTGGTTTGTTCACAACCGTCACTTATACCTTTAACGATTTGCTCTATGGTACTTGGCACTACTTTATTCGTGGCAATATAGTCTAAAAAGTATAAAGGCTCAGCACCTGTTGTTAAAATATCATTTACACACATTGCGACAGCATCAATACCAATTGTGTCATGCTTTCCATAGTCAATTGCTAATTTTAACTTTGTACCCACACCGTCAGTACCTGATACCAGAACTGGCGCTTTCATATTTAATTGGGACAAATCAAATGTTGCACCAAATCCACCTAAACCACCTAATACTTCTTTACGCAATGTACGTTCAACATGACTTGTTATTCTCTCAACTGCTTCATATCCTGCTTGAATATTTACACCAGATTCCTCATATGCTTTAGACATGCAAATTTCCCTCACTATCAAAATAATGTTTATTATTAGCTATATATGATTTTTGACGTTCACTTAAATGCTTTTTATAATTTTTTTCATAATCGTAAAGTCCTGCTGGATAATCACCTGTAAAACTTTCTACACACAAGCCATGATATGGCGCATCATAATCAAGTCCTATAGACTCGATTAAGCCATCAACGCTTAAATAAGCAAGAGAATCTGCACCAATATGATTTTTAATTTCCTCTGGAGACTTACTTGCTGAGATGAGTTCAGCTGTTGTAGATACGTCAATACCATAAAAACTAGGGAACATAAATTCGGGAGAAGCAATTCTTACGTGAATACGGTTAGCTCCTGAATCCTTAAGCATTTTAACTATGCGTTTAATCGTTGTACCTCGAACAATCGAATCATCTACAAGTACGATATCTTTACCATCAACAATATCCTTAACAGCCGACAGTTTTACACGTACACCTTGCTCTCTTAATTCCTGAGTAGGTTGTATAAAAGTTCGAGCAACATATTGATTTTTAACTAGTCCCATTTCATATGGCAGTCCTATTTCTTCAGCATAGCCACTTGCTGCAGATAATGATGAATTAGGTACGCCTATTACCATATCTGCTTTTGCTGGGTTTTCCTGTGCTAAACGTTTACCTGATGCTTTTCGTACTGCATGAACATTTTTTCCAGCAATCGTTGAATCAGGTCTCGCAAAATAAATATATTCCATAGCTGATATTGCAGTTGTCGTTTGTCTTGTGTATGTCTTAACTTCTATACCTTCATCCGTAATAACTACATACTCACCTGCATGGATATCTTGTACAAATTCAGCACCTAAAACATCAATCGCGCATGTTTCACTTGCTAAAATATAAGCACCGTTCTCCATTTTTCCAACTACTAATGGTCGAATAGCATTAGGATCTACTGCACCGTACAATGCATCTTTTGTTAGGATTGCAAAAGTAAATCCACCCTTAATGAGTCGCAAACTCTCTTTCAATGCTTCTTCAAATGTCGGCGCCTTACTGCGACGAATTAAGTGCATAATGACCTCAGTGTCAGAAGAAGAATGGAAAATCGCACCTTGTTCTTCTAAATTTTGACGTAGTGATTTAGCATTAATTAAATTACCGTTGTGACATATACCTACGCTCATATCATAAAAGTGATATAAAAATGGTTGGATATTTTCAATGCCTTTATTACCAGAGGTTGCGTAACGAACATGTCCTATCGCATGTGGATAACCTTTTATATTTGACATATGTTCGTCTTTAATTGCTTCAGTTAATAAGCCTAATCCTCGTTCACCTTTTAGCGTTTCGTGATTTGAAACTACAATACCTGCACCCTCTTGACCTCTGTGTTGCAAACTATGTAGACCCATATATGTTAACTGTGCTGCTTCAGGATGATTCCAAATACCGAAAACGCCACATTCTTCATTTAATCCTGAGTAGTTAGACATTGAACTATAGCCCCTTCCCATTTTTGTTTGATATCTGAAACGTTTTCTTTTATTTTTACGTCTGAGTTTGATATATCAAATGACTGCTGATGAGTTAATTGCCCAATTTCTTGAGCTTGATCTATATCCAACGTTTGCCCTTCTTTAACGATCACAATATATCGTCCTTGAGTTTCACTAAATAATTGTGCATTGGTCACATCTAATTGAGCTTGCATACCTAAATCATAATGAGCACTAATTTTAGCTAAAGTAACTAATAAGCCTCCCTTACCAACCGTTTGTACATGAGATGCAATGCCATTACGAATAGCCTGTTTGATTGATTTTCCTTTTGAAATTTCATCACTTAAATCAATAGATTCAAACTCATGATTAACTGATCCATACAACAATTTTTCCAATTGACTGCCACCAAAGTCATCACGTGTTTCACCAACTAAATAAATTTTATCTCCTGCTTTAGGTTTAAACTCTTTTAGATAGCTCACGTCTTCAATAAGACCAACCATTCCTACGACAGGTGTAGGGAAGATAGAGGTTCCACGTGTCTCGTTATATAATGAAACATTTCCTGAAACTACAGGAGTTTGAAGCACTTCACAAGCTTCTGACATCCCTTTTGTTGAATCTATTAATTGTTGATAGATTTCTTTCTTCTCTGGAGAACCATAGTTTAGACAATCAGTCATAGCCAATGGTGTCGCCCCTACTGCAATCAAATTTCGATAGGCTTCAGCAACAACCATTTTCCCACCTTCATAAGGTTGGTTGAAAACATAACGTGCTTCACCATCTATAGTTGAAGCAATAGCTTTTTGTGTTCCTTCTACGCGCACAACTGAAGCTTGTAAACCTGGCTTAATAATTGTATTTGCCCCTACTTGTTGATCATATTGTTCATATAAGTGATGTTTAGATGCTATTGTTGGGTGTTGTAATAACTTGATAAATGTATCATGTACATCTATATCGCTGTAATCGTTTTTAGATGTATTGTATTCCTTTTCTTCCCCTTCTAAAATATACACTGGTGCTTCATCAGCAAGAGGTTGCACAGGAATGTCTGCATACACTTCATCATCGTATGTAAGCACGAATCTGTCAGTGTCTGTTACTTCGCCTATTACTGCACTATCTAGTTCGTGTTTATTGAATAAATCTAAAAACTTTTGTTCTGTACCTTTTTCTACAACTAACAGCATTCTTTCTTGTGTTTCAGAAAGCATCATTTCATATGGGGAAATTCCTGGTTCTCTTGTTGGAACTTGATCAAGTCTTAAATGTAAACCACTACCACCTTTAGCTGCCATTTCAGATGAAGATGAAGTTAAACCAGCTGCTCCCATATCTTGTATACCTACTAGTTCATCAAAGGTAATTGCTTCTAATGTTGCTTCCATTAGCTTTTTGCCTACAAATGGATCACCAATTTGTACTGAAGGTCTTTTACTTTCACTTTCCTCAGTAAGTTCTTCAGATGCAAATGTTGCGCCATGAATACCGTCACGCCCAGTTTTTAAACCTACATATATAACGGAATTACCAACACCCTTAGCTGTTCCTTTTTGGACCATATCATGATCAATAATTCCTACACACATAGCATTGACTAATGGATTACCATCATAGCGTTCATCAAATTCAATCTCTCCAGCCGTAGTAGGAATGCCAATACAGTTTCCATATCCCCCAATACCACTTACAACACCTTTAAGTAATCGTTGATTTTGTTTTACAGTTAACTCACCAAAACGAAGACTATTTAGTAAATTAATTGGACGAGCACCAATTGAAACAATATCTCTAATAATACCTCCAACTCCAGTTGCCGCACCCTGATAAGGTTCAATTGCAGATGGATGATTGTGAGACTCGACTTTAAATACTACGGCTTGATTATCGCCTATATCTACAACACCTGCACCTTCTCCTGGTCCCATTAATACGTGCTCTCCTGTCGTAGGAAATTGTTTTAAAAATGGTTTAGAATGTTTATATGAGCAATGTTCGCTCCACATCACTGAGAAAATTCCTACTTCTGTGAAGTTGGGTTCTCTACCAAGAATTTCAACCACTTTGTCATATTCTTTATCACTTAATCCCATATCTTGATAAAGTTTTTCAAGTTTAATCTCTTCATTACTTGGTTCAATAAATTTAGACATTTTGTTCCCTCCAACTTTTCACCATTGATTCAAACAATTTCACACCGCTATTTGTTCCTAACAATGTTTCAAGTGCGCGTTCAGGGTGTGGCATCATCCCACAAACGTTACCCTCTTTATTAACTATTCCTGCAATATCTTCATAAGATCCATTAGGGTTATTCGTATATTTAAGGATAATTTGATTGTTGTCGTTGAGTTCACGATATATTTCATCAGTACAATAATAATGACCTTCACCATGTGCTACAGGATAAACAACATTCTCATTTTTCATATATAAATGCGTAAAAGGTGTTTGATTATTAGTAATTTTTAAATTTTCGTTTCTACTAATAAATAAATGTGAGTCATTATGAAGTAATGCGCCTGGTAACAATCCAATCTCAGTTAAAATTTGAAACCCATTACATACTCCTAAAACAGGCTTACCTTCTTTCGCAAATCGCTTAACTTCTTTAATAATCGGAGCAACACTTGCCATAGCTCCTGATCTCAAATAATCACCAAATGAAAAACCACCAGGTATTAAAACACCATCAAAACCATCTAAAGTCGTTTCACGATAATCGACATATGCTGCATCAACACCTGATTTAATAGCTGCATTATACATGTCTCTATCGCAGTTTGAACCAGGGAACACAAGAACTGCAAATTTCATATTATGCTTGCTCCTTTTCATCAATAACTTTATAGCTATATTCTTCAATGACTGTATTGGCAAATAACTTTTCACTTAGTGTCGTAATAATATTATCAACAGCTTCGTCAGTTGGTTCATTAACTGTCATATACAAAACTTTACCTACTCGAATGTCATTCACTTGTTCATAACCAAGATCGTGAACTGCTCGGTTTAAAGCTTGTCCTTGTGTATCTAAAACCTGTGGTTGTAAAGTGATATGTAGTTCAATCGTTTTCATTATTTAAGATCCTCCAATTTATTTAAAAATGTTTGATAAGTTTCAATAAGCGAGCCAGTGTTGTTTCTATATACATCTTTATCAAAGTTAGTATCCGTATTTTTATCCCATATTCTGCAAGTGTCGGGAGAGATTTCATCTGCAAGTAAAATTTTTCCACTATTGGTTTTACCAAATTCAACCTTAAAATCTACAAGTCTCAAACTCATTTCATTCATCAATTGAATCAGTACTTGGTTAATGTCTTTAGCCATTTGTTTAAGTTGTGTTATTTCTTCATCGTTCGCTATGCCGAGTAATTTTACATGGTCATCAGTAATAAGCGGATCATTAAGTTCATCTTTTTTGTAGAAGAATTCTACTAAAGGTTCTTCAAATTTATGCCCTTTTTTAAAACCAAGACGCTTTGTTATCGAACCAGTGGCAATGTTTCTAACAACTACTTCTAAAGGTATAATATCAACTTGTTGGACGAGTTGTTCTGTTTGTGATAGTTGTTTAATAAAGTGATTGTCAATATGATTATGAGTTAAATAATCAAATATAATAGAAGTAATTTGATTATTTAACTTACCTTTGCCAATCATAGTATCTTTTTTTGCACCGTTTCCTGCTGTTACTTCATCTTTATATTCAACTCGTAATTGACCATCAATATTTGTCGTGAATACTCTTTTAGCTTTACCTTCATATAACAATGACACTTACTTGTCTCTCCCTTCAAATTTCATTAACATATATTGTTCTGTTTGATTGACATCATCCGTCAGTAAAGTCATATGTCCCATTTTTCTATCAGGTTTTCTTTCTTTCTTACCGTAAATGTGAATATGCCAATCTGGATGTCTGCTAAATTCATTTTCAAGCAAATCCAAATCCCGACCTAATAAATTCATCATTACTGTTGGCTTTAATAATTCAATGGCTTGCGGAAGTTTTTGACCAGTTATGGCTAGAATATGTGTATCAAACTGTGAGTAATCACAAGCTTCTATAGAATAGTGTCCAGAATTATGTGGTCTAGGCGCAATTTCATTTACATATAAGTTATCTTCTTTATCAATAAAGAATTCTACTGTAAAGGTTCCAACAAAATGTATTGCGCGAGTGATTTTCTCAACTTCCTTACGTGCTTCATATTCTTTATCAGTTCTTGCCGGAACGACTGTTTTAAATAATATTTGATTTTGATGCTCATTTTCTTGAAGAGGAAAGTATGTTGTTTGTTGTTCATTTCCAATTGTCACTGTAAGAGATACTTCCTTTTTAATATCAAGATATTGTTCAGCTACACATTCTTGCTTCTCAACTAGCTGGTATGCTTCGTCTAATTCCGAATCATTTCTTACCAAAATTTGTCCTTTACCATCATATCCACCAAAACGTGTTTTCACTATGAACGGAAAGCCTAGTTTTTCTATGGCTTTTAATAAGTCTTGATTTGTTTGAATTTGTACAAAAGGAACAATTTGAGTATTTGCTTCTAGTAATGTTTGCTTCTCGGTTAGCCTATCTTGTAATAGTTCAATAGCTTGGTACCCTTGGGGAATATGATATAATTGAGTGAGTTTTTTTAATTGTTCAGACGAAATATTTTCAAACTCATAAGTAACAACATCAGAATTTTCACCTAACTGATTTAAAGCTTGCTCATCATCATAATTTGCATGAATAAACTGATGTGCGACATAGCGACATGGGCAACCTTCATTAGGATCTAAGACAATCACCTTATAACCCATTTTTTGAGCCGACTGAGCCATCATTTTTCCTAACTGCCCTCCGCCAATGATTCCTATTGTCGCGCCAAATTTAAGTTTACTGAAGTTCATTTTGCATTTCCTCCACTTTTGCGACTAAAGATTTTTCATAATTTTCCAAATTATTTTGAACTGATTCATTTGTTATTCCTAACATTCTTGCCGCTAATATCCCAGCATTTTTAGCACCTGATTTTCCAATTGCTGTGGTTGCAACTGGTATACCACCAGGCATTTGGACGATAGATAGTAATGAATCTAAACCTTTTAGACTTTTAGATTCAATTGGTACACCAATCACAGGCAATGTTGTCATGGAAGCTACCATTCCAGGTAAGTGTGCTGCTCCCCCTGCACCGGCAATGATGATATCAAAACCATTTTGACGTGCTTGACGAGCGAAATTGAACATCATTTGAGGCGTACGATGAGCTGAAACGACTTTCTTTTCGTACGGTATTTCAAATTCTTCAAGCATCGAACAACTTTCTTTCATAATTTTCCAATCTGAGGAACTGCCCATAATGACTGCTACTTTCACTTTGTACACCCTTTCGAAACTTTTGGATTGTTATTAGGAATAGTTGTATATTACACATATAGCATAACAATCCATTCGGTATTTTTCAATCAAAAATCGAACTTTAACACTTATTTAAATATTAATTTACGTATTTTGACTATCATTTTCTTTTTGATTAATGTTAAAGTTAAGATATTAATTAACAATTAGGAGGAATTTAAGGTGGTTGCTAAAATTTTAGATGGTAAGCAAATAGCAAAAGAATATAGACAGAGACTTAAAAATCAAGTCAATGAATTAAAAGAACATGGTTTTACTCCAAAATTATCAGTCATATTAGTTGGTAATGATGGTGCAAGCCAAAGTTATGTAAAATCAAAGAAAAAAGCAGCAGAAAAAATTGGAATGATATCCGAAATTGTTCACTTAGACGAATCCACGTCAGAAGAAGAAGTTTTAAGCGAACTTAATCGATTAAACAATGACGATACTGTTAGTGGTATTTTAGTTCAAGTGCCATTACCTAAACAGGTAAGCGAACAAAAAGTACTTGAAACTATCAATCCGAACAAAGATGTAGATGGTTTCCATCCAATAAATATTGGAAAATTGTATATTGATGAGCAAACCTTTGTACCATGTACACCCCTAGGTATTATGGAAATTTTAAAACACGCAGATATTAATTTAGAAGGAAAAAATGCAGTTGTTATTGGTCGTAGTCATATTGTTGGCCAACCTGTTTCAAAGTTATTGTTGCAAGCTAACGCAACTGTTACGATTTTACATTCACGTACAAAAAATATGAATGCACACTTAAAACAAGCAGATGTGATTGTTAGCGCAGTAGGACAACCTGGTTTAGTTACTAAAGAAAATGTTAAAGCAGGCGCAGTAATTATAGATGTTGGTAATACACCTGATGAAAATGGTAAATTAAAAGGAGATGTAGCATATGATGAAGTAAAAGAAATAGCTAGTGCAATTACTCCGGTACCAGGTGGTGTTGGTCCTTTAACTATTACAATGGTACTTAATAATACCCTTCTTGCAGAGAAATTAAGACGTGGCTTAACAAAATAATATCAGTGAAAAAGCCCGTGACATGAATACGTAGTCATGGACTTTTTCTGTATTACTTCCAAACCATAAATGAGTTGAACATAAGTTTATGAGTTGATTTTATGCTATTTTTTCTTTATCAATCATTTAAATATAACAACGAATTTTCGTCTAATTCACAATACTTATTAATTGAGCACTAAACTTCGAATTCAATTTCAGTAAATGTTTTCAAACAATTCACAATTTACATAATCTTTATCAAAGTTTCATAAAAAAGGATTTAATTTTTATGTTGATTAAGTTATATTAAGACCATAGTATGATGTCGGCAAAATAAAAATAGGGTATATTAAACTTAAATTATAGATGATTCAATAGACGGAGGTTAAGTTATGAACAAATTACTACAGTCATTATCAGCACTTGGAGTTTCAGCTACATTAGTGACACCCAATTTAAATGCAGAAGCCACTACTAATACTGAACCTCAATTAAAAGGTGTTAACGATATCGTTATTGAAAAAGGACAAGAATATAATTTACTTAAAGGCATAAGTGCTTACGATAAAGAAGACGGCGATCTTACTCATAAAATCAAAATTGATGGTCAAGTTGATACATCCAAAGCAGGTAAGTATAAAGTGAAATACCAAGTTACCGATTCTGATGGTGCTGAAAAAACTTCTATAAGAAATATTGAAGTAAAATGAACCTCTCCTCTTAATCACACATAATCTTTGTTTAATTTCTACCTATTATACATTTTAATGAAATATAAATTACGAAAACGTTTATACAAAAATGAATTGTATAAGCGTTTATTTTTGTAATTAGAAATTATTTCATATGACTATGCATCACTTAAGAGAACATTCAATCAATAAACTAAAACGATATATCTAAATATTAGCCTACCTAAAATCAGACACATCTTATAGACAAATTCTTCTACTTAATTCTTTCTATATAAGATTATATTTTTCTATAAGTAATATTCCTTTTTTGTATCTAATTGATAAGATTTATCAATAATGTGTTGTATTACATGTAATTTTGCTAAATTTGTCTATTTTCACAAAATGTACACATAATTTTAACAAATCTTACAAACCCCGTCATATCTAGGACTAACAGACCTCAATTATATTAATAAGTAATTTTTTTTGAACATACTCTTGTAAATATTGTGTAATAAACTAAAATTATTGGTAAGCCCTACATTTGTAGTATTAGGAGGTCAAAAAAAGTGTCAAAATTTAAGTCTTTGCTTCTATTATTTGGCACACTAATTTTACTTAGTGGTTGTTCAAATATAGAAGTTTTTAATGCAAAAGGGCCAGTAGCAAGCAGTCAGAAATTCTTGATTATCTATTCAATAATCTTCATGCTTGTTATTGTTGCTGTAGTGCTTTCCATGTTCGCTATTTTTATTTTTAAATATAGCTACAAAAAGAATAGCGAATCTGGTAAGATGCACCACAATTCTTTAATTGAAACAATTTGGTTTGTGGTACCTATTTTAATCGTAATTGCTTTAGCTATTCCTACAGTTAAAACTTTATACGATTATGAAAAACCACCAGAAAAAGACAAAGATCCACTTGTCGTTTATGCAGTAAGTGCTGGCTATAAATGGTTCTTTGCCTACCCTGATCAACATATTGAAACTGTTAACACATTAACAATTCCTAAAGATCGACCAGTTGTATTCAAGCTTCAATCTATGGATACAATGACAAGTTTCTGGATTCCACAATTAGGTGGTCAGAAATATGCCATGACTGGTATGACTATGAATTGGACTTTAACAGCTGATCAATTAGGTACTTTCAGAGGTCGTAACTCAAACTTCAATGGTGAGGGATTCTCTCGTCAAACATTTAAAGTTCACTCTGTAAGTCAAAATGATTTTGATAAGTGGGTAAAAGAAGCTAAAGGTAAGAAAACTTTAAGTCAAGATACTTTTGATAAGCAACTCTTACCAAGCACTTCTAACAAAGAATTAACATTCAGTGGTACACATATGGCGTTTGTTGACCCTGCGGCTGATCCAGAGTATATCTTCTACGCTTACAAACGTTACAACTTTGAACAAAAAGATCCTAACTTCACAGCTGAAGAGGATTTATACAAAGATGTAAAAGATAAACCAATCAAACCTGCTCGTAAGGTTCATATAACAAACCCTAACTATGAACGTCATGGTATGAAACCTATGATTCTCGGCAACAATGAAAAATACGATAATGAGTTCAAAAAAGAAGAGGATCATAACTCTAAAGAAATGGAAAAAATTTCTAAGGGAGCAAAAGACGAAAATGCGTCTAAACTTCACAAAAAAGAACACGATGATCATGGAGGTGGACATTAATGAATTTTCCATGGGATCAACTACTAGTTAAAGGAAATTGGATGATTATCTCAGCACAAATTGCTGCGCCATTCTTAGTCATCGGCCTTATAGCAGTTATATCTTATTTCAAATTATGGAAATATCTATATAAAGAATGGTTCACATCCGTAGACCATAAAAAAATCGGTATCATGTATTTAATTTCTGCCGTATTAATGTTCGTTCGTGGTGGTATCGATGCGTTAATGTTACGTACTCAATTAACAATTCCAGATAATAAATTCTTGGAAGCAAACCACTATAATGAAGTATTTACTACGCACGGCGTAATTATGATTATATTTATGGCTATGCCATTTATCTTTGGTTTATGGAATGTTGTTATTCCATTACAACTTGGTGCACGCGATGTTGCCTTCCCTGTAATGAATAACGTTAGTTTCTGGCTATTCTTCGCTGGTATGATTTTATTCAACCTATCATTTATTGTAGGTGGATCACCAGCTGCTGGTTGGACTAACTACGCACCTCTTGCTGGTGAATTCAGTCCAGGTCCAGGTGTTAACTATTATTTAATTGCAATTCAAATATCTGGTATCGGATCGTTAATGACTGGTATCAACTTCTTTGTTACGATTCTAAGATGTAAAACACCAACAATGAAGTTTATGCAAATGCCAATGTTCAGTGTAACAACATTCATTACAACATTAATCGTTATATTAGCATTCCCAGTGTTCACTGTAGCACTTGCTTTAATGACTGCTGATAGAATTTTTGGAACTCAGTTCTTCACTGTAGCAAATGGCGGTATGCCAATGCTTTGGGCAAACTTCTTCTGGGTATGGGGGCACCCTGAAGTTTATATCGTTATTTTGCCAGCATTCGGTATGTACTCAGAAATCATCCCTACTTTTGCCCGTAAACGTTTATTCGGTCATCAAAGTATGATTTGGGCAACTGCAGGTATCGCATTCTTAAGTTTCTTAGTTTGGGTTCACCATTTCTTCACTATGGGTAATGGTGCGTTAATTAACTCATTCTTCTCTATCTCAACAATGTTAATCGGTGTTCCAACCGGAGTTAAACTATTTAACTGGTTGCTCACATTGTATAAAGGTAGAATTACATTTGAGTCACCAATGCTATTCTCATTAGCATTCATCCCTAACTTCTTATTAGGAGGGGTTACTGGTGTAATGCTTGCAATGGCATCAGCTGACTATCAATATCACAATACTTATTTCTTAGTAGCTCACTTCCACTATACATTGGTTACTGGTGTAGTATTTGCCTGCTTAGCTGGTTTAATCTTCTGGTATCCAAAAATGATGGGCTACAAGTTAAATGAAACATTAAACAAATGGTGCTTCTGGTTCTTCATGATCGGATTTAACGTTTGTTTCTTACCACAATTCATTCTAGGTTTAGATGGTATGCCACGTCGTCTATACACTTACATGCCTTCTGATGGTTGGTGGTTACTAAACTTCATCTCAACTATCGGTGCATTATTGATGGCAATTGGATTCTTATTCCTAGTTGCAAGTATCGTTTATAGTCATATCAAAGCTCCACGTGAAGCTACTGGAGATAACTGGGATGGACTTGGTCGTACTTTAGAGTGGTCTACAGCATCAGCTATTCCACCTAAATACAACTTTGCTATCACTCCTGATTGGAATGACTACGATACATTCGTTGATATGAAGGAACATGGTCGTCATTATTTAGACAACCATAACTACAAAGATATTCATATGCCAAACAATACTCCAGTAGGATTCTGGATGGGTATATTTATGACTATTGGTGGTTTCTTCTTAATCTTCGAATCTATTGTTCCAGCACTTATCTGTTTAGCAGGTATTTTCATTACTATGATTTGGAGAAGTTTCCAAATTGATCATGGTTACCACATCCCTGCTTCAGAAGTTGCAGAAACTGAAGCTCGTTTAAGAGAAGCTCGAATTAAAGAAAGGGAGGCTGTAAGTCATGAGTCATGATGCAAATACTATTGATTCTCGTACACACGAAGGCGAATTAAATAAACTTGGCTTTTGGATTTTCCTTACAGCTGAATTTGCGTTATTCGGTACCCTATTTGCAACGTTATTAACGTTACAACATGGTGGCGGATATGGTGGTAAATTAACTACCGACTTATTCGAATTACATTTGATTTTAATAATGACTTTTGCATTATTAATTAGTTCATATACTTGTGGTATTGCAATTTACTACATGCGACAAGAAAAGCAAAACTTAATGATGTTTTGGATGATTATCACAGTTATCCTAGGTCTTGTATTCGTAGGTTTTGAAATTTACGAATTCGCACACTATGCTTCTGAAGGTGTTAACCCAACTATTGGCTCCTTCTGGTCTAGTTTCTTTATATTACTAGGTACGCACGGTGCACACGTATCATTAGGTATTGTTTGGGTTATTTGTTTGTTAATTCAAATCGGAACTCGTGGTTTGGATTCATACAATGCTCCTAAATTATTTATAGTAAGTTTATACTGGCACTTCTTAGATGTTGTTTGGGTCTTCATCTTTACTGCCGTATATATGATAGGGATGGTGTATAGCGGATGAATACAATCGTAAAACATACAGTAGGTTTTATTGCTTCTATCGTACTAACGCTTTTAGCAGTTTTTGTAACTCTATACACTAATATGACATTCCATGCTAAGGTAACTATCATCTTTGGTTTTGCTTTCATTCAAGCTGCCCTTCAATTATTAATGTTCATGCATTTAACTGAAGGTAAAGATGGACGTTTACAATCGTTCAAAGTTATCTTTGCAATTATCATTACTTTAATAACTGTTATTGGAACATATTGGGTAATGCAAGGTGGACACTCTTCTCACTTATAAAGATGAGTTTCCCAAGGTTGATTTCAATAAAGAATGAATTTGAATATATTTGTTCTTTATTGATTCATTTCCACCTTATATGCAAAGAGCCTGAGACTTTTAAGTCTCAGGCTCTTTTTATATCGTAACAATCCCATACCATGTTATGCTTTAATTATTACGATATACGGAGATGATGATATGTCTATTCCCATTATAATTGATACAGATCCTGGTATAGATGATGCTACAGCAATTAGTATCGCACTGTCACACCCTCAATTTGACGTTAAAATGATATCAACTGTGAATGGTAATGTAGGTATTGAGAAAACGACAGCAAATGCACTAAAGCTTAAAAAGTTTTTTAATAGTTCTGTTCCTGTACATAGAGGCGCATCCCAACCATTGATTAATGACATTTTTGGAGCTACATCAATTCATGGTGAGTCTGGTATGGATGGTTACAATTTTCCACAAATAAATCAAGATGATTTAACATCGATTCATGCAGTTGAAGCAATGAGAAATCTATTAGTAAATACTCAAGAACCTTTAACCTTGATTGCCATAGGTCCACTTACAAATATCGCTATTCTTTTAACTAGTTATCCTGAAGTTCAACCATTTATTAAGGAAATTGTTTTAATGGGTGGTAGTACCGGTAGAGGCAATGTAACGCCTTTAGCTGAATTTAATATATATTGTGATCCAGAAGCTGCTCAAATTGTATTTAACTCTGGATTACCTTTGACTATGATTGGTCTTGATTTGGCTCGTGAAGCATTGTTTACTCACCATTTTGTAAAAGACTTCAAAGATACAAATGCAACTTCAAGCATGTTATATAATTTATTTCAGCACTATAAGAGTGAAGATTTTGATATAGGATTCAAATTATACGATGTATTCACTATATTATATTTGTTGGATCCAGAAGCCTTTAATGTCAAGGAGGCGTATACTCAAATAGAATTAAGTGGCAACTTTACAAGAGGAGCCACAGTGGTAGATTTTAATACGGAGTATCCCAATTGTACAGTTGTTTTAAGTCCTGTTGAAAGACAGTATGAGGATTTATTCTTAAACGCCCTTTCTTATTGTAAATAATTAAATTGCAATTTGAATGTTATTTTATTAATCATATAACAAATGCCCGGTTACCTTCACATTGAAGTCCCGGGCATTCGTTATATATAATTTATTGAAGACTAACCTTGTAAATAAAAAATAACGAGTCTAATCCATTATTAACAAAATTACAATTACTCAACTTTAACACCTGCTGTATTATAAGGCTTTTTCTGGTCAAGAATATTATAGAAAATATGTCTCATTTTGTTTTCATTACTTACTAATCCAGGTGTATTACTTACATTCGTCCCTAAAATGACAATATAACGATCATTAAAGTAAACAGTAAATATTTGACCAAAGAATACCCCGTTGACTCTATTTAAATACGGAGTTATGTAAAAACCATATCTATATTCTTCTGGATATTCTTGAGTCCCAAATTCATGTAAAATAGGTCGAGTTTGACGCGCATTAAAGATTTTATTTTGTTGCAATGTATAAATTAATTTGCCCATATCATGTGGCGTCATATATAAATTACCAGCTCCATAATATTGATCTAATATATTAGGTTTAAGGAATGAAAAAGTATTATTTTTAAACTTATAACCTTTTGCCATCTCACTTTGAAGAGGTTTTTCGTCATAAAAAGCAGTATGTTTGAGATTATATTTATTACCTAATCGTTCATAATAATTTTTAACATATGGTTTTCCAGTAACATTTTCAATAACTTTAGCTAAAACTAAATAATTAGCATCATTATACTGATGCTTATGATAAACTGTATCATCAATACCTCGAGCTTGAATTGCTCTAACAGCTTGTTCTAAATTTTTGATATTAGTTGAAGCTTCATATTTATATAGTCCACTTTTATGTAACATTAAATCTTTAATTGTAATTTCTTTATTTGTTTTAAACCAAGGAATATATTTAGTGACTGAATCTTGCAAATTCACTTTATTTTCGACTTCAAGTTGCTTTAGCATTAAACCTGTTGTAAATTTTTGCGCTGATCCTATTAAATACATTGTATTTGCAGTGTTCTTTTTACCTTTCTCTATATCTTGATAACCGTATCCTTTATTCATTTTCACTTTTCCATTATCAAATACAGCTACAGTTCCATTAAATTGCGTTTTTTCTAAATATTTGTTTATCGATTTAGAAATGGGATCTTTTTTATCATATTTAGTTTTTAGTTTTTTAGGCTTCTCAGCAGTCTTATCTCTCTTTTCAATATAATTCGTATTTCCACTTTCTTGACTTAACGTTTGTTTTTTTAATTCTAGGTGTCTTGTCCATTCAACACCTAATATACCTATTGACACGACTAAAGTTAATAATACGATAATAAAAAATACGATTTTAAATTTATTTAATTTCATCTTTATTGTTTGCCTCACACTTTAATGTCTTAAAATTTTGTTGACTATTCACATCATATGTCAATATATTATATTATTCGTTATCATTTTTAAGGTTAAACCCCAAAACACTTGAATAAATAATTACCTGATGAGATATCTAAAATAAATGCTTATATATTTTGCTAGCTAAAATGGTAATGACTTTTTTATTTAATCACACGACTACACTTAACCGATTAGAAAGTTTTAAATATTTTAACTGTAAATTCATAATTCTCTGGTTATCTTTGACATATCCAGTTACTTTTAATAATTACAATGCAACTAATATTATGATATTCATAACGTCAATGAATACACATACTTGTTCAAGAACGTTATAATATATCTAACTACTATATTAATTAATAAATACTTTTTTGATTATCAGATTTAAGATTCGTAATTAAAGAATATTACTTACATATATATTTTATGAACAACTAATCCGTCTGCGCTTTGTTATAACAATGTTTATAGCTATTAAGCTAAAGTTTATTATAACTTAAAGCCATAAACAAATCACTTTAATTAGATAATACACTTATTTAAAAATAAATCTATAGTACTTTGGTACTATATGAAAATTAAGTTAAGCAATAAGTTGTTTAACTCAATGTTATAATCATTCATCAATAATATTTTGTAATAATAAAATGTTGATGAGAGTTGTAATTTGATTAATAAAGTAATACAATTTAAGGCTATAGTGTACTTAATAAATCATAACTTTTTATGTATCAATCATTTGTGAAATATTTAAAATTTAACTAGGAGTACTAACAATGAACAAATTTTTAAAATATTTTTTAATATTATTATCTTTTGGTCTCCTCGTTGTTCCAATTATTTTTGCTACTCAATTATATCAAAGTTCAGAATCTGCATTTGAGTCATCTCAAAACACTAAAGATTCTCAACGAAAGTCTACTTTAAGAGATACAAAAGTTGATCCTGAAAAACAACCTATATCAATTTTATTCTTAGGTATAGACGATAATGAAGGTAGAGAAAAAAACGGGCAAAGTGTAGAACATTCTAGGTCAGATGCTATGATATTATCTACTTTTAATCAGAAAAAGCATCAAATAAGAATGCTAAGCATACCTAGAGATACAATCAGTTATATACCTAAAGTTGGCTATTACGATAAAATAACACATGCGCATGCATATGGTGGACCTCTTGCTGCTATGGATTCAGTTGAAGCAACAATGAATGTACCGGTAGATTATTATGTGCGTATTAATATGAAAGCCTTTGTTGAAGCAGTTGATGAATTAGGTGGTATATATTATGACGTACCGTATAATCTAAATGAACCTAACAGTGATGATACTGGTAGAATTAAAATCAAAAAAGGATACCAAAAGCTAAACGGCGACCAAGCATTAGCTGTAGCTCGAACTCGACATCATGATTCAGACCTTAAACGTGGTCAAAGACAAATGGAACTTATTAAAATATTGTTCCAAAAAGCTCAAAATTTAAATTCTATAGATAAACTTGACAATGTTATTAGTATTGTAGGGAAAAATGCTAAACATAATTTAACTCAGAAAGAAATTAAGTCTCTAGCAAAAATGTATCTTGGTGGTAACACTGAAATTAAAACATCACAACTTAAAGGTAAGGATGACTACTTAAATGATATATACTATTACCACCCAAGCGTAAAAAGTATTATGGAATATTCAAATCTTTTACGTAATGATTTAGGTTTATCTAAAATAACAAACAAAAACGATTTCTTAGATCAAAGAGTCATTAAACGATATGGTTCACTCGTACCCCTAACAGAATTAGATGAAGACTTATTACGTAAGAACCAAAAGGAATCGACTGATAGTCAGAAAGAGTCTGATTCTTCATCACAAAATAATGATGAAGAAGATCAAACTAACGAACAAACAGACCAAAATACTTTAAACGGGAACGAGCAGTATCCAAATCAACAATACAACAATCAGGACAATGGTGAAAATGGTATGATAAATAATGACAATTATCCTTACGCACAATAAAAGCTATATAAACTTATGTGGTAAATATACTTAAAAGGAGCGCAAATATGAGTCGTAAAACATATGAAAAAATTGCTAGTATAAATGGTATGTTCAACGTACTTGAACAACAAATCATTCATAGTAAAGATATGGCATTATTTAGGAATGAATTTTTCTATGTAAACCATGAACACAGAGAAAATTATGAAGCGCTTTTGATCTACTACAAGGATAGTTTAGATAATCCCGTTGTAGATGGCGCATGCTACATTCTTGCTTTACCTGAAATATTTAATAAGGTTGATGTGTTTGAGTCTGATTTACCTTTTACCTGGGTTTATGATGAAAATGGGCTCACTGATACCATGAAGAGTATCAGTGTACCCCTTCAATATCTTATTGCAGCCGCTTTGGAAGTGACTGATGTAAATATATTTAAGCCTTCAGGTTTTACTATGGGCATGAACAATTGGAATATTGCCCAATTACGTATTTTTTGGCAATACTGCGCTATCGTTAGAAAAGAGGCTTTATAATACTATCAATTAGTAATAAACGTATCGTTTTTTAATTCTTTGGTTTATAAATTATATATTTTTCTAATTATCAGAATGAGGTTAGGACATAATTCCTAACAAAAGAGCCAGTAAATGAGTTTTTTGTAAATTCATTTACTGGCTTCTTTATTTATAATACTTCGTATTGTTGGCTCTCTTTCTTAGGGGACAGCTTCAGTCTGTAGTCTTCAACTTGTCTTGTTCCCTTAAGAGTCTCGCCAAAATATTTTGCCTTTACCATGTAATTTAACATTGAAATACTTAAAAAATAAGGCCCTTTCGTATAATTTGATAAATACCACTAAACAAAATTAACGAGATACCTAATGTATAAAGACTATAATATGACTCAACTTAATTTACAAAGGAAACTTCAGTACTTATTCCCGCAAATGATATTTCACGACATGACCGGACTCATTCTTTTTTTGTGATGAACTAATTATGAATTTATAATGAACCTGCTTTATTTCATTTTCAATATGGTTAAAATAATTTTTAAAGGGAAAACCAGTGAAAATGGAGGTGATACTGTGTTTCAAATAGCAAAAAACGAAAGGATGCTAGAGGATTGCTTTGAAATAAGAAAATGTGTTTTCGTCAAAGAACAAGGCGTACCACTCGAAAATGAATTTGATCAATATGAAGATTACTCATTCCATATAGTGGGATATATAAATGAAATTCCTATGGCAACTGCTAGAATTAGATCTTTGAATACTCATGTTTGCAAAATTGAACGCGTAGCAATCATCAAGTGGTATCGCGGTCTAGGGTACGGTGAAAAATTAATACATGCTATTGAAACAATTGCAAAAAAACACCAATATAATAAACTCACTATGAATGCTCAATTACAAGCTCGAGACTTTTACTTAAAACTAGGTTACTCACCTTTTGGCAAAGTATTCTTAGAAGAAAATATAAAACATATTAGTATGAATAAGTTTTTATAAATCGGTTTACATTCTATATACAAACTTAGCAATTTTTAAAATTGTAATAATCTTTATGTAACATATAGGCTTATAATAAACGTAAATAGTGATTTGACAATGTTTCCAGCATAAAAAAACAATATTTCTGTTTGAGGCACAGGTTAAAATTACATTACAAATATGTTAAAAGCCATACAGTGTTAAGACTTAAAGATTATAATTGATACAAATCATATTAATGCGAGGAGTAAGAAATAAATGGCGAAGAAATTCAATTACAAATTACCGTCTATGGTTGCTTTAACGTTATTTGGCACAGCTTTTACTGCACATCAAGCAAATGCAGCTGAACAACCACAAGATCAGTCTAATCATAAAAATGTATTAGATGATCAAACTGCCCTCAAGCAAGCAGAAAAAGCTAAAAGCGAAGTTACACAATCAACTACAAATGTATCTGGTACACAAACATATCAAGACCCTACCCAAGTTCAACCAAACCAAGATACACAAAGTACTACATATGATGCATCATTAGATGAAATGAGTACTTATAATGAAGTTTCATCAAATCAAAAGCAACAATCTTCATCAATAAATGATGAGAATCAAAATCAAACGAATTCTTCTACAAAAAATCAACAAGAAGAAACAAATCATTTGACACAAGAAGATAAAACATCCACTGATACAAATCAATTACAGGAGACACAGTCTGTAGCAGATGAAAATGAGAAAGATTTAGGAGCTAACGCGGGTACTGAACAACAAGACAAGAAGATGACAGCAAGTCAACCTTCCGAAAATCAAGCAATTGAAACTCAAACTTCTTCTAATGATAATGAAAGCCAACAAAAAAGTCAGCAAGTAACTTCTGAACAAAATGAAACTGTTACACCTAAAGTATCAAATACAAACGCATCTGGTTATAATTTTGATTACGATGATGAAGACGATGATAGCTCAACAGACCATTTAGAACCTATATCATTAAACAATGTGAATGCTACATCTAAACAAACTACTTCATATAAATATAAAGAGCCAGCTCAACGTGTAACAACTAATACTGCAACAAAAGAAACGGCATCTAATCAAGCGACTGTAGATACAAAGCAATTCACCCCATTTAGTGCAACTGCTCAACCGAGAACAGTTTATTCTGTATCTAGTCAAAAAACATCATCATTACCGAAATACACACCAAAGGTTAATTCTTCAATAAATAACTATATTCGTAAAAAGAATATGAAAGCACCAAGAATTGAAGAAGATTATACGTCATATTTCCCTAAATATGGCTATAGAAACGGCGTAGGACGTCCTGAAGGTATCGTTGTTCATGATACTGCAAATGATAACTCAACAATCGATGGCGAGATTGCCTTCATGAAACGTAATTACAACAGTGCATTCGTACACGCATTTGTTGATGGCAATAGAATTATAGAAACAGCTCCGACAGACTATTTATCTTGGGGTGCAGGTCCTTACGGAAATCAACGTTTTATCAATGTTGAAATCGTCCATACACATGATTATGATTCATTTGCACGTTCAATGAACAACTACGCTGATTATGCTGCAACACAATTGCAATATTATAATTTAAAACCTGATAGCGCTGAAAACGATGGAAGAGGAACAGTTTGGACACATGCTGCTATCTCAAACTTCTTAGGAGGTACTGACCACGCTGACCCTCACCAATATTTAAGAAGCCACAATTATAGCTATGCAGAATTATATGACTTAATTTATGAAAAATATTTAATTAAAACGGGTCAAGTAGCACCTTGGGGAACAACATCTACAAAACCGTCACAACCTTCTAAACCATCAGGAGGAACTAATAATAAGTTAACTGTATCTGCTAATCGTGGTGTTGCTCAAATTAAACCAACAAATAATGGCTTATATACAACTGTTTATGACAGTAAAGGTCATAAGACTGATCAAGTACAAAAAACTCTATCCGTTACTAAAACTGCAACATTAGGAAATAACAAATTCTATTTAGTTGAAGACTACAATAGCGGTAAAAAATACGGTTGGGTTAAACAAGGTGATGTTGTTTATAACACTGCTAAGGCACCAGTAAAAGTGAATCAAACATATAATGTTAAAGCAGGGTCAACACTTTACACAGTTCCTTGGGGTACACCAAAACAAGTTGCTAGCAAAGTATCTGGTACTGGAAATCAAACTTTTAAAGCAACTAAACAGCAACAAATTGATAAAGCGACGTATCTTTATGGTACAGTGAATGGTAAATCTGGTTGGATTAGTAAATACTACTTAACTTCAGCATCTAAACCTAGCAATCCAACTAAACCTTCAACAAATAACCAATTAACAGTGACTAACAATAGTGGTGTTGCTCAAATCAATGCAAAAAATAGTGGCTTATACACTACAGTTTATGACACTAAAGGAAAGACAACAGATCAAATCCAACGTACATTGTCAGTGACAAAAGCTGCCACACTTGGTGATAAAAAATTCTATCTAGTTGGTGATTATAATACTGGTACAAATTATGGTTGGGTAAAACAAGATGAGGTCATTTACAATACAGCTAAATCACCTGTAAAAATCAATCAAACATACAACGTCAAACCTGGTGTTAAATTCCACACAGTACCTTGGGGCACATATAATCAAGTGGCTGGAACAGTTTCAGGTAAGGGCGATCAAACTTTTAAAGCAACTAAACAACAACAAATTGATAAAGCAACATATCTTTATGGTACAGTGAACGGTAAATCTGGTTGGATTAGTAAATACTATTTAACTACACCATCAAAAGTTCAAACTTTGTCTACTCAATCAACACCAGCACCTAAACAAGTACAATCATCTACACAAACTGTAAATCAAATTGCTCAAGTGAAAGCTAATAATTCTGGAATAAGAGCATCCGTATATGATAAAACAGCCAAAAGTGGTACGAAATACGCAAACCGTACATTCCTTATCAATAAACAACGTACTGAAGGTAATAACACGTATGTACTACTGCAAGATGGAACAAGTAATACGCCATTAGGATGGGTAAACATTAATGATGTGACAACTCAAAATATTGGAAAACAAACTCAGTCTATAGGTAAATATTCAGTAAAACCTACAAATAATGGTCTATATTCTATTGCTTGGGGTACTAAAAACCAACAATTACTAGCACCTAATACGCTAGCCAATCAAGCATTTAATGCTTCCAAAGCTGTTTACGTTGGCAAAGATTTATATCTTTACGGAACAGTCAATAACAGAACAGGATGGATTGCTGCTAAGGATTTAATCCAAAACAGTACTGACGCTCAGGCAACACCATATAACTATACTTTTGTTATCAATAATAGTAAAAGTTATTTCTATATGGATCCAACAAAAGCAAACCGATATTCTTTAAAACCATATTATGAACAAACTTTCACAGTCATTAAGCAAAAAAATATTAATGGCGTAAAATGGTACTATGGACAACTTTTAGACGGTAAATATGTTTGGATAAAATCAACTGACTTAGTTAAAGAAAAAATTAAATATGCATATACTGGAATGACTTTAAATAACGCGATAAATATCCAATCTCGTCTTAAATATAAACCACAAGTACAAAATGAGGCTTGGAAATGGTCAAATGCCAATTATAGTCAAATTAAAAATGCTATGGATACAAAGCGTTTAGCTAATGATTCATCCTTAAAATATCAATTCTTACGTTTAGATCAACCACAATACTTATCAGCACAAGCTCTCAATAAATTATTAAAAGGCAAAGGTGTACTTGAAAACCAAGGTGCTGCATTTAGCCAAGCAGCACGTAAGTATGGTCTAAATGAAATTTATCTTATCTCACATGCTTTAGTAGAAACAGGTAATGGAACTTCACAACTTGCTAAAGGCGGAGATGTTTCAAAAGGTAAATTCACAACTAAAACAGATCACAAATACCATAATGTCTTTGGAATTGGTGCATTCGACAATAATGCACTTGTAGATGGTATTAAATACGCTAAAAATGCTGGATGGACTTCTGTCTCTAAAGCAATCATTGGTGGCGCTAAATTCATTGGAAATTCATACGTGAAAGCAGGACAAAATACGCTATATAAAATGCGTTGGAATCCTGCAAGCCCCGGTACGCATCAATATGCAACTGATATTAATTGGGCAAATGTCAACGCACAAGTATTAAAACAATTTTATGATAAAATTGGTGAAGTCGGTAAGTACTTCGAAATTCCAACATACAAATAAATATGAAGTAAGGCAGCTCTCATAGTTCATGAAAGTAGAGCTGCCTACTTTTTTGATGATTATTTATCCTGTCACTGCTTCGAATATGACATATGCTAAATATTAAACTTTTTCAAATATAAAAAAGCTAAGCACACTTATATGTAATTTAATATTACAATTCAGTTGCTTAGCTTTATATGTTTATATATAATTGAATGTATTTTACACTTAACATCATAATTAAAAACCGATATATATCAGATGAAAATGTGTCTACTATTAAGTTTGTTTAATAATTGATTTAAACTTGCAATTTCGTCTGAAGATAGACATTGACATCTCGCTTCAATTAACTCGCATCTCGCCGTGTTGATTTGCTGAATTAAAGCCCTTGCTTCTTCAGTTAATATCAGTTCTTTACATCGTAAATCTTCATGAGATTGTTGACTCATGATATAACCTTTTTGGACTAACTTTTTAATCCATTTTGATACAATTGATTGTTCCCTACTAATCTTCATAGTTAAATCGTATTGAGATAAACGATCATAATTATATAAAATACGTAGTAACTCTAATTGTTCAGAAGTAATGTCAGTTCGTTGACCAAAGCGTCTATTAACTAAATTCAAATCATTATTTGTCAGTGTGATAAGTTTTTCAAGTTGTTTATACATGTTGTTCTACTCCACTATATTAAGTTAATAATATTATATGCCTTATTTATAAATTATACAATACAAATATACACATTGCACAAATTCGTTGCATCATTACCTATTTTTATACTACATTAGAGTATGTCTAAATTGTAAAAAAGGAGAGCGTTTATGACAGCCATCAAAGATAGGGATTATTTTTTCGATAATGCTCGAGCAATATTGATATTTCTAGTCGTATTAGGACATTTATTACAGCCTTATACATCTGAAGATAAATTTTTACAAGCTTTATATTTATTAATATATAGCTTTCATATGCCTACCTTTCTGTTTATCTCAGGCTATTTTGCTAAGAATTTAGATAAACCTAACTATTTAGAAAAAATTGCAAAAAAATTACTTCTTCCTTATGTAATATTTTTTGCGTTTTTCTCACTTTATTACTATTTCACTGGTAAAGAAGATGCAATTCAATTAGACCCATTTAATCCGGTTTTTGCATTGTGGTTTTTACTCACCCTTTTTTTCTTTCACGTTGTTTTAGTTATAGTGAGAAGGTATAATCCGTATATTGTATTATTCATATCCATACTTGTTTCTGTATTAGCTGGTTTCTCTGGCAATATCGATAGTTATATGAGTATATCAAGAACCATTGTGTTCTTCCCTATCTTCTTTATAGGACATTTGGTTACACAATCACATACGGAAAAACTTAGAAATAAAAAATGGATCCCCATTTCAATAATCATTCTGATTACCTTCTTTATAGGATACACAATCCATCCTATTAATGGAGATTGGTTATTAGGAAGTACACCTTATACTTCTTTAGAAAGTAACGGGGAGGATGTTTATAGTCCTCTAAAACGCTTATTACTCTATATCATTATACTTTTAACTATGTGTGCATTTCTAAATCTAATGCCACAAACTAAGCGTATTTATACATATATAGGACAGCGCACAATGTTTGTTTATTTATTACACGGTATCGTTATAGGAGTCATTCGCGGGTTTGATTTATATCCATTTAAGGATCAGATTTCTATCTTTACCTATCTTTATTTATTTATCAGTGCGAGTGTGATTGTATTAATATTATCTTCAAAATGGGTTTGCAAATGGACGAATCCGTTCATTAATTTAAAAAGGCCCTCTCAATTTAAAAATTAAAATTTCATAAAACAATTCAGTAAATCACCAAAATGTAGAGATTAAAATATGTTATGATAGTAATAATTTGAAAGAATTATGAGACTATTTAAACAATTTAAATACTACATTTTGGTATTTTTATATAGAGAGGTTTTAGCAAATGAAATTATCATTAAATTCAAGTTCAAAATTTTTAAGAGCCCCTAGTATTCGTCAATTTTCTAATAGAATTAAAGCGATTGACGATTGTGTTAATTTAACAATTGGACAACCCGATTTTCCTATGCCAGATGTGGTCAAAAATGCTTATATCAAAGCAATCAAAAACGATAAAACAAGTTATTCTCATAACAAAGGTTTATTTGAAACACGCGAAGCTATTAGCCAATATTTTAAACGAAAATATAATTTCCTTTATAGTGAGGAAGAAATCATCGTTACTAATGGTGCGAGTGAAGCATTAGATACATCGTTAAGAAGCATTATTGAGCCTGGCGATGATATACTTATTCCAGGACCGATATACGCTGGTTATATCCCATTAGTTAAAACTCTAGGTGGAAATCCAGTATATATAGATACCACACAATCAGATTTTAAAGTAACACCTGAACTGATTGAGTCGCATCTAACGCATAAAACTAAAGCGATACTTCTAAATTACCCTACCAACCCAACAGGTGTAATACTCGAACGCTCTGAAGTCAAAAATATAGTAGACACACTTGTAAACAAACACATTTTTATAATCAGTGATGAGATTTATGCTGAAAATACGTTTAAAGGACAACATACATCTTTTGCTGAATTTCCAGAAATTCGAGATCAATTATTACTTATAGGTGGTTTGAGTAAGTCCCATTCTGCAACAGGTATTCGAATCGGCTTTTTACTTGGTCCTGAATATTTAATTGAAAAATTAACCTTTATGCACGCTTACAATTGTATTTGTGCAAATGTACCAGCTCAAATTGCTTGTACTACCGCTTTAAATGAAGGGATAAATGCCCCTCTATACATGAATCGTGATTATATCGAACGTCGTAATTACCTGAAAGAAAAATTAGAATCATTAGGCTTCGAATTAACTGCTCAACCTGAAGGCGCATTTTACATCTTCCCTAGTATTAAAAGATTTACGGAAAACGATTTTGAATTTTGTGTTGATGTGTTGGAGAAAGCACACTTAGCTATGGTTCCTGGTTCTTCCTTCACCGATATTGGCAAAGGGTATATTCGAATTTCATATGCTTATGATATGGAAACATTAAAAAAAGGAATGCATCGATTAGAAAATTATTTACAGCAACATTATCCAGAGCAAATGACCACTCCAACTAAATAAATCGTCTGGCAAACGTTTATTCCTGAATTGAAATTTATGAGTGTACCAAGCCCACACAACAATAGGTTTAAATGTATCAAGTGTGTGTGCTTATCTGAGATTTACACTCGCAAATCGTGAGCATCCACTTTAAATAGTACATTTTCATTTTTTACATTGGTGATTACTTATATCTACCAATGTTGCTAACAGTTACTGATACTTATTAATTCCAATGAAATAATAAAATCGCCTAAGACATAATTCATGTCTTAGGCGATTTTAAATAATTGCTATTCATTAACTAGATTGGAATTGTAATTATAATATGCATTTTCAAAACCAGTCTATTATTCAACTATTGCTTATGGGAATTTAGGGAATTGGTCAAAATCAGGATTACGTTTTTCTTTAAACGCATCACGTCCTTCTTTCGCTTCATCAGTAGTATAGTAAAGTAAAGTCGCATCTCCAGCCATTTGTTGTAAACCAGCTAAACCATCAGTATCAGCATTCATTGCTGCTTTTAAGAAACGTAAAGCAGTTGGTGAATGTTGCATGATGTCTTTACACCATTTAACTGTTTCGTCTTCAACTTGTTCTAATGGAACTACAGTATTCACTAAGCCCATATCCAAAGCTTCCTGTGCATTGTATTGACGGCATAAATACCAGATTTCTCTTGCTTTTTTATGGCCAACTATACGAGCTAGGTAGCCAGAACCGTACCCAGCATCAAATGATCCTACTTTTGGTCCAGTTTGCCCAAAAATAGCATTGTCTGCAGCGATTGTTAAATCACAAACAACATTAAGTACATTTCCTCCACCAATTGCATAGCCTCTAACCATTGCAATTACTGGTTTAGGAATCACACGAATTAAACGTTGTAAATCTAATACATTTAAACGAGGAATATCATCTTCACCTACGTAACCACCGTGTCCACGTTTTTTTTGATCTCCACCTGAACAAAATGCTTTGTCCCCTTCACCAGTTAATACAATTACTGATACATTTTGGTCATCACGCGCACGTGAAAATGCATCAATCATTTCAGCAACTGTTTTAGGAGTAAATGCATTTCTTACTTCTGGACGATTAATCGTTACTTTGGCAATCCCTTCGAAAAATTCATATTTAATTTCATCATATTCTCTAAGTGTTTCCCACTGTCTAGTCATTTTGCTCCTCCTTTAAAAAACCTAATATTATTGTATCAAATTCCGTGCTATCTTCCACATGAATTGTATGTCCGACATTAGAAATTTGAACTTTATGACTATCTTGTAAGTGATTCTCTAATTGTTGTCCTATCTGAACAAACTTTTTATCTTTTTCTCCTACTAAAATTAAAGTAGGAATGCGTATCGATGATAGATGTGGCCATAAATTAGGCATATGACCTGTACCATAATCACGAAGGGCTTTGGCCAATCTATGAGCATCTTGATTCATGCGATTATTGCGAATACTTTGGCGTATCTCAGGAGCTAGATTATACTGCGAACGAAAAAGTGGCAACTTTTCCCAATCATTCACAAAAATATCTAAACCAGCAATTTCAAGTACTTTCGCACGTGCAGCATCTACTTGGGCACGTTCCTCTTTATCCGTCTCATCTTGAATACCTGCTGAAGTACTCTCTAAGAGCAACCCTGATAGCGTTTCATTACCATGTATGGCATAATAAAGCGCTACCCGGCCACCCATAGAGTAACCTAGAAGAAACACATCATATGTTTGATATTGTATTAAAACCTCATCAAGTTGACGTGTAATAAACGGGAAATCCCACACATCATCCATACTTGAGGTATCTAAGCCATGGCCAGGTAAGTCAATTGTTAACACGTTCGTATGTTCTACGAGGGGTTCTATATGTGAATGATAAGTAGTAGCATCACTTATAAAACCATGCAACATCACCAATAGTTGCTTACTTTGGTTCTTAGATTCATAAAAATTATAATGTAACATTAACAATCTCACTCAATTTCTGATATAAATATTGATGTTGATGCAAATTTTCGTCTCTATTGGTCATAACTTCATACATGTGAGAACCCATTTTGGATAATTCAGCATATTTAAAGTCAGTCAAATTATCAAAACGCTTAAATGTAAAATCATATAACAGTGCAGTATATTCAAAGTTTAAGCCTGTTGGTGTTCCAAATAATCGCTCAAAATATTTTGTAGCTGATCGTTTTTGAGGTAAATATGAAAAGATACCTCCCCCATCGTTGTTAACTAATACAATGTTAATATGAAGTTCATTTAATTTGGCCATTAATAAACCGTTCATGTCATGATAAAAAGATAAATCACCAATAAGCAACGTCACATTCTTATGTGCCGCCATACCTAGCGCAGTTGAAACTACTCCGTCAATTCCATTGGCACCCCGATTAGCGTATACAGATGCCTCACTATCAAACAGTAAATTATCGACATCTCTAATTGGCATACTATTTCCGACAAATAATGTATCTTCTTTTGTAAGTTTTTGAATTAAACTCCCCACATATGCCGCTTCATCTGTCGCATGCTTTAAGTAATCACTTATCTCAATGCGTGCTTGTTGTTCAAGTGATTGCCATTGTTGTAACCATTTTTTTCGTTCAACAAGCGGTTCTTCCATTAATGAACGGAAAAAATCATTTGCTGAAATCTCATAAGATATATGAGGAGGTGTTGGAAATACATCAATTTGATCATTATTCTGCACAATAATTTGATACGCATCGGTTTTCTTCAACCATTGATTTAATTTTTTAGAAATAACTGGCTTACCTACACGTATGACATAATCTACTTCTAAATTTAAACCAGCTCGATACAATAAATCATAAGTGGTTATAACATTAGGATGTTTCTCCTTACGAAGCTGACTAAGGGGATCTGCTAAGATTGGCAGATCATATATAGTTGAATACGTTAATATTTGATCGACGGCTTGGTGTTGCATATCTCCGACAATGATGAGACCATTTTTTTCTTGTAATATGTCTTTTATATCATCTATCGAAATCGATTTCTGATAATGAGGTAACGTTTTAGTTACAGATGTTAATAAATCGACACGATTTAAATCTGGTGTTAGTGGTTCTCTAAATGGTAAATTAAAATGAATCGGTCCTCGGTGTGGTCCATATAAATATTGACTTGCAATTTGCATTTGATAATTAATTGTATCAATTGTATGTTCACTTCCATCAGCAATCGGCAAATCAAATTGAAAGTTCACATAATTACTAAACATATTTACCTGATTAATTGCTTGAGGTGCACCCACACTGCGCAGTTCATGCGGTCTGTCGCTCGTTAAAACAACGAGTGGCAAACGACTAATTTGACTTTCAGCTATAGCGGGCGTGTAGTTCGCAGCAGCTGTTCCAGATGTACAAAGAATTGCTACAGGTTTTTCGCTACCTTTAATAAGACCTAAAGCAAAAAATGCAGCACTTCGCTCATCAGGGTGAATCCACGTTTTAATACTTGGATGTGCTTCGAAAGCAAGTGCTAATGGTGTTGAACGTGAACCTGGACTAATTACTACTTCTCTTACACCATAAGCATAAAGCTCTGAAGCAAATGAAAATACTTGTTCAGTTAAAGCTTCACTATGATTCATCATTATTATCTACTCCTAAGGCGTTCATCATTGGTGAGAATTTAACTGCAGTTTCAGCAACTTCACTATCAGGATTCGAATTTTTAACAATGCCACATCCAGCGTATAAAGTTGCTTGTTGCTCTTTAATTAGCATAGAACGTATAGCAACAATGAATTCACAATCATCATAAACATCAATATAGCCCACCGGTGCGCCATATAAACCTCGAGTACCAAACTCTTTATTCTCAATAAAATCAAGTGCTTCTTCTTTAGGATAGCCACCTAGCGCAGGTGTAGGATGTAAACGATCGATTAAACCAATGTATGATTCGTCATTTAAATTAGCTTTGATTTCCGTATATAAATGATACATATGATCATTTTTTAAAATATTAGGTGTTTCATTGTACTCTACATCCTGTACAAAAGGCTCAATATCATTTAAGATACTCTCTACAACAAAACGATGTTCTCCTAAATTTTTCTTATCTTTAAGAAATGCTTCTATATTCTTATTATCTATTTGCTCATTATGTGTACGTTTAATGGTACCTGCTACTGCTTTTGTAGATAAAACACCATCTTCAACTTTGATTAATTGCTCAGGCGTTTGAGAAAAGAATATTGACTGATTAGCTTCTAATAAAAATATATAACTATTTTTTTCATTTTCAAGAGCCCGATTTAAAACATATGGAATATTGATTTTTTTATCAAATTTAACTAAACGACGACGCGCGAGAACGATTTTTTTATTGTCGTCAATCGTATCAATCGCTTCTTTTACAAGCTCACGCCAATCATCCTTATAAATATCTTCCATACGCGTCACATCTCCAAGTGTTTCCTCTGGATTATCCATGGTTGTTTGTTCAAAATGTGCCACTAAAGTTTTAAAAGCTTGTAAATCGAAATCTTGTCGCTCTGTTGTATAAGTTAGATAAGTACGCGTACCTTCATTAGAAATTAATACTTTAGGTAAAACAAAATGGTTTAAACCATATTCTCTCCATTCATCATCTGATTTGTGACTCGAAAATTGAAAACCGCCACACAATCTAAGATGATGATATCTATTATGTGGATGAATGAGTTCAATATTATTTTTTAATTTTTCCCAGTCCTTAAAAATGGATTGCTTATTCTCAAAGTCGTTTTTAAACCTATGAATAGCATGATATCCAAAATACGAAGAATAATTATCATTTAAGCGCATGTAAAAACGGTCCCCAGCATCTTTTTCAGTTAAATGAAACAACACACTAGGTTTCATAGTTTTATTTAATTCAACTTCAACTGAAACCCAATCTTTTGTACTTTCATATAACTTATCGAGGATTGCCTGTTCGTCTATATTCACATCCATTTTTTTCACTTCTTTCTCCTCCGAATTTTACTCATTATTACATTGTATCATTTTTAATCTTTTATGTAGTTATTAATGCTTAAACAAAACATGCAATTTTTCACGTTGATTGACCTTTACTGGTGTTTCATTTAAAATGTTGATGATAAAACTATATAAATAAGAGGTTGTGCATATCATGTCAGATCAATATCAACAATATTCCACTGTTAAGAAGTACTGGCAATTGATGAGACCTCATACTTTAACAGCCGCTGTTGTCCCTGTACTCGTTGGTACTGCAGCAGCTAAAATATATTTACTCGGTAGCGAAGACCATCTAAAATTTAGTCTTTTCTTAGCTATGTTAGTTGCATGTTTGTTAATTCAAGCTGCAACAAACATGTTTAATGAATACTATGACTTTAAAAAAGGTCTTGATGATCATACCTCTGTGGGTATTGGTGGTGCTATTGTACGTAATGGTATGAGTCCAAAACAAGTAATGAATTTAGCAATTGCTTTTTACATCATTGCAGCACTTTTAGGTATCTTTTTAGCAATACAAAGCTCATTCTGGATTATTCCAGTAGGCATTGTTTGTATGGCAATTGGCTATCTATATACCGGTGGCCCTATTCCAATTTCATGGACACCTTTTGGTGAACTATTTTCAGGATTATTTATGGGTATGATTATCATACTACTTTCATTTTTCATACAAACCGGTAATGTTCAAGGATATGCCGTTTGGTTAAGTATTCCAATAGTCATCACAATTGGTTTAATCAATATGGGTAACAATATTCGTGACCGTATTAAAGACAAGGCTAGCGGTAGAAAAACTTTACCTATACTTTTAGGTAAACGTGCTTCAGTTATTTTTATGGCAATGATGTATGCCGTCGCATATATCATTGTCATCATTACAGCCTTTTTTAAACCTGCGGGATCCTTATTTTACTTGTTAGTCTTATTATCATTCCCAATGCCTATTAAAGCGGTAAGACGTTTTAATAAAAATGATACGCCTGAAACAATGATGCCTGCGATGGCTGCGACAGGTAAAACGAATACATTCTTTGGTTTATTGTATGCATTAGGAATCTATATTAGTGCACTTTTAGGTGCAATCTAAACTTTCACACGAATGAGTCTGGGACATTAATCAATGCCCCAGGCTTTTTTATTGCAAACACAGACAACAATTTAATTTAAAAACCCGCTTAATATCGAGTTATTTCAACATTTGTCTAAACCCAGAATTTCAAACAGAAATTCTACAGACAAGGCAAGTTGGGGTTCGGGGCCCCAACATAGAGAATTTCAAACAGAAATTCTACAGACAAGGCAAGTTGGGGTTCGGGGTACGTTTAGACAACACGCTTATAACTTATAACCCACTGAAACCATTTATAAAAATTCAATCTGTAAACAAAATTAATGGGCACTCATTTATATACACCACACACCTTTCATTATGATGTGATGTTACTTATTATTCAATGTCATATGAAAATATTGATGGCCATATAAATGAATTGTCGCGTCCTCTTTAAACCCTAATTTGTGATATAGATGGCGTGCTTTATTATTATCATAATCACAATTCAATCCCCATTTTTCATGTGCATGAGTGGAAATGACATACTTTAAAAGTTGTGTTGCAATACCTTGTCCTCGATATTTTGGAGACGTTACTACTGTTTCTATATATATTTCATCATCGTATGATTCTTTTTCAGGTAATGGTGTACCTAACTGAAGAATATCTTCTTCAAGTGGTAACTTAAGCCATTGTTGTTCATAATCCATTTCCTCTTTCCCAGGATAAGCAATTACACATCCAGCAACAACCCCGTCTTTCTCATATACCCAAATATGCTCATAAAACGACCGGTATCTTACATTCACAATACTTAATTCTATCGCTTCAATAATACGATCTTTAGTTATTTCCTTGGTAATATCTAATTCCATATCTCTCCAAATAAGATAACATAACTCTGCAATCTGTCGATTATCACTCGTTTTCGCTTTTCTAATCACATTTGACTCCCCTTTTAGATATTGATAGCTAAAGTTTATACTCAATTTCTAAATAAAAATAAATACGACATGATGTTGACATCTTAAAATTAAACAATCACTATAAATTTAAACCTTCACTTTATATCATAACATCTTCTTTAATACTTTTACTTTGATAAACTAAATAATTATCTGTAAAAATAAAGATAAGACTAAAAACTAAATTAACCATACGGAGGCAGACATAATGAAAGTTAACAAAACAATTTATATTATAGTAGCATTGATTTTAGGTGGTCTGGGCGTGCATAAATTTTATGCCGACCAAGTTGGACAAGGTATTCTACATCTCGTCTTTTTCTGGACTGGCATTCCAAGTGTTGTCGCAATCATTCACGCTATCATTGTTATTTTTACTAAAAAAGCAGATGAATACGGCTACATAACTTTTGATAAAAAATAAGATCTAAAAATATTTCTTCATATTTTCCAAAAAAACAAATTTTACTTTTAGCTCCTACAAAAACTGGGTATAAGATATCAAACAAAATATAAGGGGAGTTAACATGCAGAATATTGTTAAAAGAGTGATTAGAATTTTAGTTTCCGGTTATATTGTCAAAATGATACGAAACCTTATTTCCAAAAATTCTAACGATAGAAATAAAAACAATCACAAATAGAAATATTAAAAAACGGAATTGATTAGCAATTCCGTTTTTTAATAATGTTCGTTGCCACAAACATTCTTTTTTTCTTGTGATATACATGCGAATTACTCAATTTATCGAACTACATCTTTGATACGTTTATCATATTTTCTTCATTCTTAATTTATTAAAATATTAGTTGTTGATTTATCTAATAAAACTAGGTTATGTAAATAAATTTTATTAGATAAATCTTCTAGTTCTAAAAGTATTAATTGATATATTTCTTGGATAAATCGATATTTATTTTATAAATCTTTTAACTTAAATATGAGTTAGGATAAGGAGAGAGAGAATGAATTTTTTTATTAGGAAAGAAAAAAAGGAAGATTATAAGATTACAGAAGAAGTTGTAAAAGAAGCGTTTGCTAATGAAGAATATAGTGATCAGAGTGAACATAGATTAGTTGCGAGTTTGAGAAATTCTGATGAGTTTATTCCAGATTTATCTTTAGTAGCATTGCATAGAGATAAAATTATAGGTCATATATTGTTATCTAAAATTTTTATTGTTAAAGATGAGAAATCTATAGAGTCATTAGCTTTAGCGCCTGTTTCTGTTTTACCTAATTATCAAAATAAAGGCGTAGGTCAAAGTTTGATACAAAAATCTTTAGAAGTAGCAGAAAAGCTTAATTTTGATTCGGTTATAGTGATGGGACACTCAGAGTATTATCCAAAATTTGGGTTTAAAAAAGCTTCTAACTGGGGTATTAAAGCCCCTTTTGAAGTACCAGACGAATTTTTAATGGCTATTGAATTAAAGAAAAATGCTTTGGATAAAACTTCTGGGATAATTCAATATTCAGATGCTTTTTTTGAATGAAAAGTTTATTTATCTTAGTTTTTAAATCTACTGAATAAATAAAGACTAGGCATTTATGCCGAGAAAATTTATTAATGTTGAGAAGAAGCCTCTTAACTAAACTTGAAGACGAATGTCGCATAGCGTGAGCTATTAAGCCAACGATTCGACAAGTTTTTAGTTTGTTAAGAGTTTTCGAAGGCTCAACGTCAATAAAGCAGTTATGTTGACATTGCCTAAAAAAGGAGTTCTTATTTTGGATAAAAACACAGTATTAGATAAAGGTTATTTTATAGCAACTATCTTAAATTCCATTTTTTTACTTGGGTTAATTTTTGTATATCAATCTGATAATCCATATATTAATTCCATATACTATTGTGATGGTTGTTAATACTATTTATTTAGTTGTAAAAGTAGGAAAAATAAATAGAAGTAAGCCCAAAATTTAAGAGGGTTTTGAAACGATTGAAAACGAGTTTCTTCTTGACTTGATCCTATATAGGAATAACGTTCTTTTTTAAAATAAGGATAGATACTTATATATTAGCTTGAATGATTTAAAAAATTTGAAGATATCTATATTTCACAAAAATCAAGTTTTTTATTGTTACTTTTGATGTTTATTTTTTGGTTAAGTTTAAGACAATAGAATATAAACCATAGATATGCATAGAAAGAGTCCGGGAGATAAAGTTCTAGGATAAGTAAATAAAGAAAAAGAACGTTGATAAATCAACGTTCTATCGTAATTTAGTTAATCAGAATTAAACTGATTTTTACTAATGAACGGAAACAGTACGGGTTAACTCGTATTCCTCTTTGTTATTTTCGTCTAAAGGAACAGGGGTGAATGACTTAGTTGAACCATCAAGCCCTATATCAAATAAAAGCCATTGTAGTGCTGTAGCAGTTGTAGTTTTTCCTGTATCATTAACACCGTATACTCTTGCATCATTGCCATTAAATTCAAAAACTTGATTTTTTAAACCTGCAAAATTTTCAATTGATATTTTCTTTATTTTCAGCTGTTTCATATTGACTACCCCGTATATTTTGATTAAATTCTGACTGTTAGGCGTTGGCACGTCCTTCAGTCTTTTTTGTTATCTCAAGCCACTTTTCCCAAAAAAATGTGCTAAAGATAAGTGTTAACATTGCAATTCCTAATACTGTTGTGAAACCACCTTAAAAGTAATGTGATGATCATTGCAATGAACATCGTCATGTAGCTTAGTAGATATTTCATTTATCATCCTCTTCTTTCATTTCTAAAAGTTTTTCGATATATCCTCTTTCTAATGCGAAATCAAATAACATTTGTTGAATATGTTCAGGCATAATAACCATTCCTTTCGTGTATAATGTGGTTATCGCTACTGCGTTAGATTGGGGGTGAATCAATAATGCGTAAATCAAATAAACATGTAATACATAACAGCGATGGCTCATGGGGAGTTAAAACCGAAGGGTCCTCAAAAAATTCTAAAAACTTCTCTACTCAGCGCGATGCAATTAATTGGGGAACTGAAGCTGCCAAGAAAAGTAAATCAGAGTTATTCGTTCATGGTAGAGACGGTAGAATACGAGAACGCAATAGTTACGGTAATGATCCTTATCCACCTAAAGGCTAATTAGGTGTCAGCGACACTTTATAATTATCATTGATATTTATTGGTGTCTCAGTATTATCAATTGTTACAACTGGTTTATCTTTTGCATTATAAACAGTAATTTGGTTGTAATAAGAAGATAAAATTGTTTTCTTCTTAGCACTTCTAATCTCCTCCGCCAAGATGACGATTAGGAGTGCTATTTTTAATTTCTTTAGCATTTCTATAATCCCTCCTATCCAAATATTTTTTTGAAATTATCCTCAAGAAATTGTTTCATCTTGCTACCTATGAATCTTTATTGATCGTTGTTGTTGATTGGATAATGTGAAAACTGTTCTATTTCTTTTTTAAATTCTGGAATTTCTAGAATGTTTCTTTTTAACCAATATCTATTGTGACCTGTTTCATATTCCAAATCTTCCATTGTCCACCATGCTTTTGTCATGTCTCATACCTCCGTAACTTCTGCTTCATAACCAAAATCAGTCATGATTTCGTGAATTTTTAATCTGCCTTTTTGAGTCTAACGCATCTGTGGTTGAGTGTCCGGACGTCCATCGGAACGTACTATCTCAATTGTGTGAGACTTCGTATATCCTCTGTTCATATGTTCGGTGTATAGCAAACCTACACGGCGTTATAATCTTGCTTGGTGTAATAACTTATTAAGTTTTTGTGCAGACAAACCATAATCAGCTACAATCTGTGTGATAGTCATCGTTCCAGGTGATTTTAATATTTCGTCCACATAATCAGCTTTTGGCTTTAACTCGCCGATTTGTTGCTGTTGAATTGTGTTCTGCTCAAGTAACTTTTCTTTTTCTTTCTGTTCTTCAAAACATTTCTCAGCACGTTTCACAGGATTTTCTATCATGTAACTTGCAACAGGTTGTTTGAATTGGTTTTCCATTTCGTTAAATTTATTGATATACGCCATCTTGAAATCGTTATGACCTTGAATGTTGAACATATATAAAGTGAAACCATCTTTTGTTAGTAAATATTCTTTCAATTTTCTACCAGTACTATCTTTATATTCGCTAGGAATTATTACTGAACCCACATTTGGGCTGAGTAAAATTTTTTCTAAATCTCTAATTACATGAGCGTGTCTTTTTTCTAGTTCTTGAGCAATCACTCGACTAGAAACAACTGCTCCTACTTCTGAGTTGTTTTCAATTTGAATTTTTTGTAATGCTTGCATATTTTTATTACTCCTTTCTGCTATACTCCTTATAAAAGGAGGTGGTTTTATGAAAAACGTTTATGCTTGTTTACTTGGCGAATGGGTAAATCTATCTGAATCAAATGATGTTGTAATTGATAACGCATATACAGATGTAAACCTTTGGTATAAAGAACAAATCGATAACTTGTTCAATTTCAACTACATCAACATTAAAATTGATAATGTGAATTACCGAATCCACCCTAGTTTCGTTCAAGTTTTAACTAAGTGATTTTCTAATTGTTTTACAGCTATGACTGTCAAGCTCTACCTTGACGGTCTTATGGCTGTAAGCTTTGTTAACTTCATGTGCAATTCTGTCCCACTCGTATTTAGGCATGCCTTCTATTATTTTTAAAATCCCATTTAATTTTTCTTCTTTCATTTGAATTCCTCCTTAATTTGTTTGTCGTTCTTTTTCGGGAACGTCTTGAGTAAAAAAATATCTAAATTATTTGTTTCGTAGCCTAATATCTTTGCCATTTTAATAAACTCATTCGCTCCAATATCTACAATCCCGTTTTCTCTTTTAGCATATGGAGTTCTTGTTTTCCACCCCATCATTTGTGTCATCTCATCTTGAGTTATTCCGCAAGCTATTCTTTCTGCTCTCAATCTTTTTAAGTTAAGTACCATGTCGTCACCTCCGTTCGTTCTCTTTTGAGAACTGTATATAACTTAACATCTTACGTTCCCGTTAGTCGACACTTTTTGCTCTAAAAAATTCAAAAAGATTTTTTCTACCTATATATTGTATTCATTTGGGAACGATGCTATAATCTAATTGTTCACATGAAAGAACAAATAATTTATTCAGGAGATACTTAAAATGAGAAATAATGATGAAATAATCACAATAATTAAATCAGCTATGAAAGAACAAGATATGTCACTTAGTGAATTAGCTCGTCGTGTAGGAGTTGCTAAATCTGCTGTATCACGTTATTTAAACTTAACTAGAGAATTTCCGTTAAATCGTACAGAAGATTTTGCAAAAGCACTTAGTATCAGTACAGAATACTTACTTGGTTTTGACAAAAGTGAACAACAAGATGAACAACCAAAACATCGTGCAGCACATCTTGAAGGTGAATTAACAGATGAAGAATGGCAACGTGTGCTAGATTATGCAGATTATATAAGAAGCAAACGCAAATAAAGGGTGTTTTTATGGGGTTATATGAAAAAATGTTAATAAAACATGATTATATAGAAGTCAGAGAAACAAATGTTATGCCTAATGACCTACACGGTCTATGGTTAGGTGATTTAATTTTAATTAAGCGAAACCTTTCCGAAACACGTAAAGCTGAGGTATTATACGAAGAACTAACACACCATAAACTTACATATGGAAACATCTTAGACCAATCTAAATTCAACAACCGTAAATTTGAAAACTACGCTAGGCGTTACGGGTATGAAGCTGCCCTACCTTTGCGCATTATTGTGGAGGCGCATAACTATGGTATTAGTAACTTATATGAACTAGCTGAATATGTTCAATTAAGCGAAGAATATATAGTAGAAATATTGAAACATTACAAAAATAAATATGGTATTGGTACTCACTACGGAGAATACCTAATTACATTTGATCCGTTGAGGGTTTTTAAATATAAAGAAATATAAAAAAGGAGGAAGTTTATGTCTAAAAATATAGGTTTTAAAAATGGTTACGCTATAGGCCTAATAAAAAGTGGTTTATCTAAAGAAGGTAAAAAAGCAATCGACTCACTAAGCGCTGAAGAACAGATAAGATTGGCTAATTTACAAAAGAATAATGACCCTACGCTTAACGAAGAAGTAAGGAAAGCAATCGGAGTGGATAGTAATTTTACTAGCATTCAAGAAAAAAGTGAAGCTTACAATAAAAAAAGCATTGAAAAACAAGGAATAAATAATCCGACTAAAATTACATCTAATGCTTTTTATTACCAAAATAAAGCGAATAGCTTCGACGATATTTACAATCTTATAGGTATAGGTACTCATATTAGCCAAAAAGAACAAGCTAAATTTGTTCATTATAAAGATATGAAAACAAATACTTATGTGCAAATAGCACAAAATGATGAGATAGTAAAACAAAATAAGAAATTACTAGAACAAAATGATGAAATTATCAAACTTTTAAAGCAAATTCTAAACAAAGGAGAAATGTAGAATGAAAAAGGTTCTTTTTTTAATTTTTGCTAGTTTATTAGTATTAACCGCATGTGGGCAAGAAGAAGAAAAGAAAGAGAAAGACAATAAGACAGAAACAACTAAAAAAGACGAGAAAAAAGAAACGCAAAAGAAAACAGAAAATAAAGAGGATAAAACTAAAGAAGACACAGATAATAATGACCAACAAAGCAATGAACAGCAAGATAATCAAGTAAATGAACAACAACAAGCTCAAGAACAGCAAGCAAACCAACAACAAGAACCGTCATATGAAGAACAAATGCGTGCTAATGCAAAAGTTGCTAAACAAAACGGTTATACAGGTATACCCAATGGAGATATGGGTGGCGTTCCTACTTCTGACAAAGCCTACTCTAATGATCAATTAGACCCCGAAACTGGATTACCTAAAGATGATGCTGTCCCACAAGACACAGAATAATTCCACTGGGTACCTAGTATCCTTATATTATAATTCCAGTTCTTCTAAATCTTCTTCAGGTACAGAGCAGACATGATAGATTACGATGAAGTAGATAAACAATTAGAAAAAAATAAAAAAGCTCAAGCTGAAAAAAAGACTGAACTTCAGAAAGAATACCTCGAGTTATCCGATAAAATGTTTGAAGAAGATGTAAGCGATGAAGAATATAATGCAATGGAAAAACGTCAAAACGAAATATTAGATGAAGTAGAACCAATCAATTAATTATTACATAGGCATTCACTTGCCCTATTTTTATCCCCCTCCACTTTGGGGCGAAAGGAGGAATATTAATGAAAACACCAAATAGTGATGGTGAAATAAGACCATGTTTAAGCAATTTTAAATTCTATATAGGTCAAACGGGACAGGAAGAAGACCATCCTTTATTAGATTTCAACAGACTAAAAGACGGTTCTGAACTGGGTATAGAGTTCACAGTTAGTGGACTAAATAGAGTATATAAAAATGATGAAAGTAATGCTATATCTATGGTTATATTATATTACGAGAGAGTTGGACAAAAAGGTTTTAAACTAAATAATTTATGGTCAGTAAATCTGGATGATGAGGATATGAAAGAATCCTATAAAACTTTCAAATTAACTCTTACAAAAACCTACTTGAATCTAGTCGAAAGACAATATGATATGTATTTAAACTATCCTTTAATTAAGATAATCACTTTACCTGAAAAGTTTGATTTTACAGAATTAGATGAAGAAACTTTGTCACACTGGATGACTTGGTCACAACATAATGAATTACTATGCGTTAAAATACCAATGATTCCTGAGTCGGAGGAGTAGAATGGATAAATTAATTGAGTATAACGAACTAGCAAATAAATTTAATAAAACTATTCCAGATGCACATGATACAACGAAATTAAGAACAAATGATTCTGGAGGTGGTAATATGAGCGGAAACTATATTACTAAAGAAATGTTCGAACAATTTGAAAAGCGTATCGACGATAAACTGGATTCATTGCCTAATAGAATGGCCGATAAAATGGACGCTAAGATAAGCGGTTTAGAAGCTAAACAAACAAAATGGTTCGTAGGAATAACTATAAGTACAGCAATTGGAGGGTTGAGTTTAATAATCGGTGCTATCGGATTAATAGTTAATATATTTATATAAAGGGTACACCACCGTACCCTTATTATTTTTTTACTTTTTTCGAGGAGGAAATGAAATGTCAGTAAGAAAACAACCGAATGGTAAATGGTATTACGACTTTGGATATGAAGGCAAAAGATATAAAAAGAAAGGTTTTAAAACTAAACGTGAAGCTACAGAAGCTGAATCTATAGCCAAAAACAAAGTGATGAGAGGTTTAGTTATTAACAACAAGACATCATTCATTAAATACTATAACGATTGGATAAAGGTTAACAAAGAGAATGTGGTTTCTGACAAAGCTTACGCAACATTTAACAATGCTATTAATCAATTTAAGTTATTCTTAGAAAATGAAAATTTAAGTGATGTCACCCTATCAGATTTGAATACAACGTTTTACCGTAAATTTATTAAATGGTATGGAGATGACCACGCTACAGAAACAGTAAGGAAGATACACAATTGTTTAAAACAATCTATAGACGACGCTATACAAGAAGGATTGATTCACAAGGATCCAACGTATAAAGTGATGGTTAAAGGTCGAATACCTGCTCAAAAAGAAGATGAAAAGTTTATGAGCATAGAAAATTTTGTGAATTTAAAAAAGTATGTATCTGATACCCCTATTCAATCATATGTATTTGTTTATATTTTAATCATCACTGGAGCTCGCTTTGGAAAAGTTCAAAAACTAAGTAGAAGTGATTTAGATTATAAAAATAATACAATACACTTACCAGGAACGAAAACAGAAACTTCAGATAGAACTGTAGATATACCTGCTGCAGATATGAATATGTTAAGAAAAACATTATCTAAAATGCCAGTGAGTTTATCAAATCAATTATTCAGTACAGGTGTAGGATTGATTACACACAATGCTGTATCTAAAGTGTTACAAAAATTTTGTTTAGAAAATAAAATAGGTAAATATACTTTGCATAGTATAAGACACACGCATTGTTCTTATTTACTACACAACGACGTATCTATCTATTACATTTCAAAGAGACTAGGTCACAAAAATATTAAAACTACTATGGATGTATATTCACATTTATTGGATGAAGTCGAGCAGAAAGAAAGAGAAAAAGCAGTGAATGTATTGGAAAATATGAACGGGAACGTGATTTAATTTTGCGGGGACGTTTTTATCAATTTAACAATATAGAGGAACGTTTAGTTTGATTTACGAGGTTTAACGAAAGTTAACAAGATATAACAAAACCCCGTCAAATCAACGTTTTGTTTTACGGGATTTAACGAGGTATAAACAAATAACGGAAACGGAGGGATTCGAACCCTCGCGCCGCTCTCGCGACCTACACCCTTAGCAGGGGCGCCTCTTCAGCCAACTTGAGTACGTTTCCATATGGCTCCGCAGGTAGGATTCGAACCTACGACCGATCGGTTAACAGCCGATAGCTCTACCACTGAGCTACTGCGGATAAATAATAAGTAAACTATCTCTATCAAGCACAAGTATTATTATATCAATCTTGTTGAATTTTTCAAGAGTTATATTAAAAAAATATACGGAACATTTACACTTATTTAATATTAACGTCCCGCATATTTTAAATTGAAACACTGTCATCAATTTTTTAAAATAAATAGTTTGGGAAAAAAGCTAATTTTCTTCAAAAAGAGAGTAGCGTGAAAGCGCCTCGAAAATATTTAAAGAGGACTGATTATAGTCAATGGGTTGTTCAGGGTTGTTAGATTTCATTCGTGATTGCTTATCTACCATGTAATAATAGATGATTGCATTGGTGTATTGATGCCACAAACTATGAAATGATACATTGAGTGTTAAAGAATCACCATTCGCAAAAATTATTTTACTCTTACGATTTTTAAGTTCTTTAACATTTTCAATATAATGCATATTAATCCATATATTTTCTTCTTGACGGTCCGAGTGAGTTGGAAAAAAGTAAGTAGGAAAAAGAGGTGTAAGTAAAATAGGTGGTTTACTAGAAATTCCAGTAATACGATTCGTTTCTGCTTTTTTACTAATATAATTATTGCCATAAAACTTACATGATCTTTCGATAATTCTCTGTACTTTAAATGGACTTTCTTTGCGGGTTTGATCAAATCTGATAATCTCAGTACCATTTGTCTGCTGATATTCATCATATTTAGGTCGTATTACCATATCACCTTTTCGTATAACATAAATCGTTTCGGGTAAATGTGTCATTAAAAAACCTCACTTTATTCAATTACTTAGATGATTATTAAAACTAAAAAATAATAACCTAATAATATTTTATCCAAGCTCAAAATAAAGTCAAGTTCTACTTTTGTTTTCTTTTTACACATATTTCTTTTAAAATGTCAGAATATTCATTGATTTCAAAATTTAAAATCAGTATAATACTTATATATTAAATAATTGAAAGGTCGTGGTCTTTATGAATCACAATACTGAGGTCAAGTACACTACATTAGAAGATTTTGTAATGACAGTGAACGATTTAGGCGTTGAACTCGTCATTGAAGAAGCACTCAGAAATGCAAGAAAAGCTAAACTTAAACTCTTAATTGACGAAGCGCTCATCAATAAAAACGAGAACGATTTTATTCAATATACTAACGAATTTAAACAATTGGAGGCATTTTTAAGTGAATAAATTAGACTCGAGTCACTCATCATAAAAGGTCTATTCCCTACTTTAAAACAAGTTGAGAATAGACCTTTTTATCATACTTAGGACATCAATCTTATAATTTCATACTTATCTATATCCCCAAAGTAGTGATAGAAATCATAATTTTGAAGTGCCTCTTCGATATGTTCAAAATCATGTAAACAACCTATTAACGCATGTTCAAGTTCGGTTACATCACCTTCGCCGAAGAAATCTCCAAATAGTTTTGCCCGTTCAATTCTTCCTTTTTTTACATCTAATTTTATTTGAATAAAACCTTTCTCAAATTTCTCTTCACGCTCAATATTATATTTTGGATTGCTGCCATAATTCCATTCCCACGTACGATACTTCTCATTACTTAATTGCTTAATATTCTTCCAATCTTCTTCTGTTAGTACATATTCTTCAACTTCATTTTCACCAAAAATAGTTTTAAGAATAATTTGTTTGAATTCTTCTATATCTATTGGCTGTTCTAGAAATTCTTCAATATTGGCAACTCTTTTTCTAACAGATTTAACGCCTTTAGATTTAATTTTAGCTGGATTCACTTTTAATGCATTTTGAACTTCATTTAAATCACAATTTAGCATTAATGTACCGTGACTAAACATTCTATTTTTTACTTTAACCATAGCATTTCCAGATATTTTAGCTTGCCCTACTTGTATATCATTCCGTCCAGTCATTTCAGCATTAACTCCCATTGATTGTAAGGCCTGTACAATGGGCATCGTAAACTTTTTAAAATTATGAAAGCTATGACCATCATCATCTGTGATAAAGCTAAAATTTAAGTTTCCAGTATCATGATAGACAGCCCCACCTCCAGAAATACGTCTTACTACATCAATTTGATGTTTATCAATATACGATTGGTTAACTTCTTCAATTGTATTCTGATTCTTTCCAACAATAATTGAAGGTCTGTTAATATAAAATAAAAAATAACTTTCTTCAGAAGGTAAATTTTTAAGAACATACTCTTCCATTGCTAAATTGATGGAAGGATCATTAATATTATTGTTGCTAATAAATTTCATAACATTCTCTCCTTAAATAAGTCTCTCTATATGCCCTTACCCTAGTTATGAATGATTTATAAGAAAAATTCCACTCTTTTACTCATTTATGAATGATATTTTATAATTTTCTTTTAGTTCACTTCTTTTTCATAGAAATTAGTTTATTTGTCAAGTAAATTTTAGTACAATATAATCTAGCTATGATTTAAGGGAGGACTCGTAATGACTGTTGCAGAAGTAGGTAATATAGTAGAATTTTATGACGGTTTAAGAGGCCGTGTCGAGAAGATTAATGATAACTCTGTTATTGTAGATTTAACTATTATGGATAATTTTAATGAATTAGATTTACCGGAAAAGACAGTTATCAATCATAAGCGATACAAAATCGTTGATCAAGAAGGTTAATTAAAATGAAAAATGTTTCTAAAGCTTTGATTTGGTTTGTTATAAGCTTCATCATCTTTCACGCCATATTATTTGTGATGTGGGGAGAACATCAGGAATACTGGTATTTATATACTGGCATTATGTTAATAGCTGGAATAAGTTATGTTTTTTACCAAAGAGACATTGCATCTAAACGATTATTAACTTCCATAGGCATGGGTATAATAACGAGTGTCGCACTCATTATTATACAATTGATTTTTTCACTTATTTCATCAGAATTATCATACGCATCTTTAATCAAAGAATTATCACGAACGGGTGTCTACTTTAAATGGCAAATGCTCGTTACTTTATTATTTGTGATACCTTGTCATGAACTATATATGAGAACTGTTTTACAAAAGGAATTAATAAAATATAACTTACCGAAATGGGCTAGCATTTTAATTGTTGCAATATGTTCAAGTTCATTATTTATATACTTAGATAATTGGTGGATTGTATTCTTTATTTTTGTAGCTCAGTTCATTCTATCTCTTAGCTATGAATATACGAGACGTATTGCTACGACTACAATTGGTCAAATTGTGGCTATCATTTTATTATTGATATTCCACGGATAAAAAAAGCATTTCTTAGACTCATGAATTTGAGCTAAGAAATGCTTTTTTAAATTAATTAAAGAAAAAGTGACACATACACCGTTATAAATAGTACGAGGAAGATTAATAAACTTTAAAATTATGATTTAATTTCACAGAATACGTGTCACATTTTAAATTTTTTCTAATCAATCCACCCATCGTTTCCGAATATGTGTCGTGAACGATAGCTTCTTGTAAATACATTTTGTAGTTTCTATAACAATAATCAGTCATTGTTATTCTATACGAATCTTCTTCATTTAGACCATTTAATTTCACTCTATTAAACGGTGATTGTGACATGTCTATACAATAATCAAACCCTTGCCAAACTGTAAATAACGTTTCATCTATCATTGTCATACTTAATTGTCGCTTATTAAAATCAATATGCGCATAACTGTATTCAAGTATATCTTTGATATTTTTACCTTTGACAGTGATATCTATAGGTTTATCTGGATGAGGATATGCATCGTATATATCTCTATTTCTTATAGTTCCTTTTAACCCTTCTTCACCATTCTTAGGTATATGCACACAAGAAATATCGTAATTATAGGCTAATCGAATTGCATCATGTAATAACTGAGTAAAAGGATGCGGCTTACAAATAATATCTTCAATACATTGAACTGTTAAGCCATTGTTTTTGTTTGAAACAACTGAATTTGCCCAGTGTTTAACTGCCTTACGGTCATAATATGTTTCTTTCAATAATTGTTCATCTTCATGGTAATCATTTAAGTCTATAACTTTTGAATCGATGTGCTCAATTTCATAAGAAGTTGTCCGTTTCTTAAATTTAATTGAAAGATGTACTAATTCCTCAGCATTTTGACCTGCTTGAACATATATAGTTTCATGATCTTTTCCAACAACTGTTTGATGTTGATGAGCGGTAATAATTACATCAATAACACCAAGTTCTTCCATAATTTTTTCAGCTTCATTTGCATTTTTTTCATTTCTTTTATTGGTACTACTTATTTTATTTAACCCACCATGATAAATAACAATAAGGAAGTCTGGCTCTTCAACTTCATGTATGTATCTAATCCAACGTTTAGCTGAAACCAAAGTCTTCTCAATACAGACATCTTCTTCCATTTCTGCGTACTCGTTCTTCATTAATCCATCTGAGGTTAAACCTACGATAGCAATTTTCAAATCTGAATACATTTTGATTGTATAAGGCGTAGAAAAATATGGCTCTCTAGTAACAGTATACTCTATATTCGCTGATAGCCAGGGAAACCTTGAGAGTGCAACTGAACGTGTCAAAAAAGATAATCCAAATTTAAATTCATTAGGGCTAATTCCACTAGCATCATACTTCATTGCATTCATCAACTTAATCATAGGATGACGTTTATATGGTGCTACAACAGCGTAATAAAATGCTGCAAGTGATCCCGCCAAACTTCCCCCACTATCTAGCAATATGACATTTTCATTATTTTTTCGAGCTTCATTAACATAAGTACCAGCTCGATATATGTTTGAGCCATAATCACCATTTAAGAAGTGACTATGCATATCAGAAGTTGCAATCACATCAACTATTTTATTTTCATTTTTTTCCATAGAGCCACCTCTCTCCTTAAATTTAGTGTAACATGTACCATTCATTAAATGTTATAAAACTATTATCACATTAATATCATTCTAAATAAAAAACTATTAGCAAAGGTGTATGTATGTCTTTGCTAATAGTGTATTGATTATCCAATTTGTATACGTTCTTTAGGATAGCTATATTTTTCGGGTTCTTTACGTCCAGCTAACATAATGATGAATGAAATGAGGCCTACACGACCTATAAACATTAATATCATTAATACAACCTTGGTAATGTCGTTGATATCGCTTGTCACACCTAAGCTTAAACCACATGTACCAAACGCAGACATTACTTCAAAGAAAATTTGTAGAAAGGATAACTTGCCTTGTTCAGTGGCAGATATAATAATCATGCTAATAAAGGTAATTAATGACGCCATAGTAAATACGGCAAATGATCTTTGTACATCCATAATATGTACTTCTCTGTTGAAAATTTTAATACCTGTTTTGTCACCAGTATTATTAAAGTTAACAACAAACAAAATTAAAATAGCAAATGTTGTTGTTCTGATGCCGCCTCCTACAGAGCTGGGAGATGATCCTATAAACATCAATAATCCCATTACAATATTTGTTGCGTCGCTAAAATGTGACACATCTATTGTTTGCAAACCTGCACTTCTGGTCGTTGATGATTGGAACAATGCATAAAATAGTGATTGATGCCAACTCAATCCTTTAAATGCATTGCTATGTTCTAATATTAATACAACAATAACGCCGAATAAAAATAAGAATAAGTACGTTGTTGTCGTTATTTTTGTGAATAATGAGAATCTAAAATTAGTTACTCGATTCTTAATATAAGCTTTTAACTCCAATAAAACTGGAAAGCCTATAGATCCTAACACAATTAAGAACATTACTATCGTTTGTACAAAATAGTCTTTTGCATAGGGAACTAAAGATTCACCAGTAATATCAAGACCACCGTTAGTCGTAGCAGATACTGACACAAAAACGCCTTGCATTAATGCGTTTTTTAAATCAGGATTATCCCGATAAAAGTAAAACGCGAGTAAGAGTGCACCTATAAACTCAATAATAAAAATTGTTCTTACAATTTCTAAAATTATTTTAACCGTTCCACTCATAGTATCTCTATTATTATCTAACATAATGAGTTGTCGCTCTCTAATTCCAATATGTTTGCCTAAAACAACCCAAAGCATGGTTCCAAGAGCCATAACACCTATACCACCGATGTTCAAAATAATAAGTATGATAATTTGACCAAAGGTTGAATATGTGTCGACTATAGTAATTGGTGATAATCCCGTAACACTAATACCTGATACAGCTACAAAAAGTGTATCAATTGGATTAACCTCAACCCCTTGCTTATGGACATATGGCAAATTTAATAATAAAAATGCAACGACTATGGCAAATAGATAATAGAGTATAATCCCTTGTTGAGGGCTAGATTTTTTAAGCAGCTGACTTAAAACTGACATGATTTTCACCTCAACATTTATTTCAATTTGATTTTAATATTTTTCTCCGCACCATTTCGATAAATTTTAGCAGTGATTGTTTTCTGATCATCATAATGACTATATATGACTTGTCTATATCGTAAGTTATCTTCAATCTTCTTACCATCTAATTCTACTATTACATCACCTTTTTTTAAACCTGACTTGTCTCCTAAACCATTTTCTTTCACTTCACCGATTAATACTCCATGATTCACTTTAGTTGGTAAGTTGATTGCATTACGTTCAGAATCGTCAAGATCACCAACATTTTTGATTTTGATTTCAGTATTTGTATAGTTCACTTTACCTTTATGCTCTAATTCTTTCGCAATCTTACGTACATCATTAATAGGTATCGCAAAAGCCATTCCTTCTACATTATGCATATCAATTTTTAAAGAAACTATACCTATGAGTCTACCATCTCTATCGACCACAGCACCACCTGAATTTCCTGGGTTCACAGGCGCATCAATTTGAAAAGCTTTCATCAAAGCATCATAGTTATCATTTTTATCAATGTCAACAGGTACATGACGATTGAGTCCAGACACAATACCTTGAGAAACACTTCCTTTAAAGTCTGTGCCTAGAGGATTTCCTATAACTAAAATAGGTTCAGCCAATTTAATATTATTAGAATCCCCCATAGTCATTGGTTTAATATTTTCGTCAGCAACTTTAGCTTTTACAACTGCTAAATCAGACCATTTATCTTTACCAATCACCTTACCTGTCACAGATTTATCATTACCATATGTTACTTTTTGTTTTTCTTGATTACCAACGACGTGTGCATTAGTAAAAATATAAATAGAGTCGCCCACTTTTTTGTAGACGACACCTGAACCTATCTCATTATCAGATTCATTTTTGTTATCAGACACAGTCGTGTCATTAGACAAATCATTCTCGACTGTTACAACTGACTTAACAGAGTTTTTAGCAATTTTCATCGCTGTTGTTTCATCTTTAGTTGTACCGTTAAATGCACTATCATTTGTATGATCATTTTTATTAACTGTAGTGAATATGGCATTTAATATTAAAAGTAATACTATAATACCTATAATAATTAACATTTTAGGCCAGTGTTCTTTAAAGAAAGCTATTACTAATTGTTTAAATTCATTAATTTTTTTAATATTTTCGGCTCTGCTACCTTGTTCGCCTTCTTTTTTAAGAAATTGCGCTTGGTGAGTATTATCGTTGTCTTTATCTTCTGGTTGTGAATAGCTATGTTTTGAAGAATATGGTTGTGTACCTCTTGAATCTTGCTCTGTATGATTAGAATTTACACCTAACATGGAGTCCTTTGAAGTCAATTTAGTATGTTGTTTACTTTCGTTTCCAGAAGTATTATCATGCTCTTTTATTGACTTATTTTCTGAGGATTCAATTACTTTATTATGATATTGATTTTCCTTTGATTGATTATCATTCAACTGTTTTGACTTACTTTGATGCGGTAACGTGGAGGTGTCACTTAAAACTCGAACATCATGTAAACTTTCTTCTCCAATTTTATTATCGTCGTCTTTTGATTTACTCATTTGATTATTTTGTTTATAACTTTTATCATCACGTTGTTGATGAATTTCCTCTTGAGTCAGTTTTTCTATTCTTGCTTTTCTCAAATTATCTTTAACACGTTCCTCATTAACTTTAGTTTGATGCTGTTCTCTTTTAGCTTGATTCTCCTTCTCTATTTTCTCGCGTCTAATGCGCTCTTCTCGCTCTTCGTTATGAAAGTACTCACGTCTTTTACGGCGATATTGACTGCGTGGTATGACTTGTTTTTTATCGTTATCCACTAGAAGACCACTCCTATAGTTTCTTTAACTCATTCTTTATCTGTTAAATTTAAGTTATTTTAATACTATATATCATCATTTTAAATTCGTTTATAAACTAAAGTTTAATATTTTAACTATAAAACTGCAATGTTCTAATAAAAATTAAAATAAAAAAAACCTCCACTTAATTTATTATTAAGCAAAGGTTCTAGCGTATCAATCAAATTATTTTTGGTTACCTTTTTTCTTGTTGCCAATTGCTGAAGTTAACCATCCTATTAATACTAAGCCAACTAATACTACCCAGAAGATTGTTTGCCATAAAGCACTATGTGGAAATGCTTCTGGTAAAACGCCAATATCAGGATGTGCAAGTACCATTACAACAAGTTTAATACCTACCCAACCTACAATTGCAAACGCAGCACCTTCTAGTCCTGGATATTTATTCAACAATTCTACAAACCAAGTTGCTGCAAATCTCATCAGGATGACACCTATCATTCCACCGAGGAACATAACAATAAATTGACCTAAATCCATACCACCAAAATGTATGCCAACTTTTGGTAATGTAACGGCTATGGCTAATGCGGCAAGCATCGAATCAATTGCAAACGCGATATCGGCGAATTCAACTTTAAATACTGTTCCCCAAAAAGATTTAGGGCCTACTTCTTTTTCGTTGCCTGTTTCATCGAAGTGATGTTCGTCTCCTGTTTCTTTATGATGTTTTTCATTTGACTGATGGAAAAATTGCCATAAATTTTTAATAGACATATAGATTAAGTAAACAGCACCAGCTGCTTGAATCCACCAGAAGTTTGCAATAATACTTATTAAGAATAAAGCAATAAATCTAAAAATAAATGCACCTAATAGGCCATAAAAAAGTGCTTTTTTTCGTTGTTTAGGTGGTAGGTGTTTAACCATTACCGCCATTACAATTGCATTATCAGCTGCTAATAATCCTTCTAAAAATACAAGTACTAAAAGTACCCATAAATAAGGTAAAATCAAACTCGGATCCATTGTGGACAACTCCTTTTAGTTTAAATACAAATAAAGAGACCTATGCTAATTAAATAGCAAAGGTCTTACTTAGCAATAGTTTTGCCCACTTTACCGGAAGACTTATCTTCGTAATGACGATAAAGTGTTGAATAGTTATTAGCAGTTTAAATGCATTGAATAACTATTCTCAAGTTACTCCCCTCTGACAGTTTTGTCATAGGTATTTATTTGTTATTTTCAGTATACATACTATGACACTGCATAGCAATATAAACATTTTTCATATACTACGGTGTGCCCGAAAAGTGATAAGTTTAAACATTTAATTATAATAAGCTATACAGTTTAATATCAGAGAATTTTTCTTCAAACCAACGCGTTGCAAATTCATTTTCAAATAGGAATACATAATTGTCGTATCTATCTTTTACTAAAATTGATCTAGAGGTATTCATATTATCTTTAATATCTTCTTCATTTTCAATCCAACGCGCAATTTTACGTCCGACTGGTTCCATAACCACATCTACATTATATTCATTATTCATACGGTGTTCAAAAACCTCAAATTGTAATTGACCCACAGCACCTAAGATAATTTGATTAGTGTGCAACGTTTTATAATATTGAATTGCACCTTCTTGAACAAGCTGTTCAATTCCTTTATGAAAATGCTTTTGTTTCATTACATTTTTGGCAGAAACCTTCATAAATATTTCTGGAGTAAATTGTGGTAACTCTTGGAAGCTATATTTCTGCTTACCGCCAACTAAGGTATCACCTATTTGATAGTTACCTGTATCATACAAACCAATAATATCGCCTGCTACAGCACGATTAACAGTTTCTTTATCATCAGCCATAAATGATGTGGAACGAGTTATTTTTTGTTTTTTATTTGTTCTTTGTAAGGTTACATCCATTCCTCTTTCAAACGCACCACTTACCACGCGCATAAATGCAATTCTGTCACGATGCTTCGGATCCATATTGGCTTGGATTTTAAAGATAAACCCAGAAAAATCTGTGTCGAATGGACTAACATCAACCTCTTCTTTAGTTTGTCTCGCATTAGGCATTGGTGCATGATCAACGTATGCATTTAAGAAATTTTGTACGCCGAAGTTTGCTAATGCCGACCCAAAGAAAACAGGTGTTAATTCACCGTTCAGTAACGCTTCATTATCAAATGCTTCACCCGCTTCATCGACAAGCATCATTTCTTCAATTGCTTGTTCAAATGCACTATCATTTTTTATCGCGTGTTCTTCTTTAAGTTCGTAATCTTCGTTTAAATGTAATAAATTTTCTTCATCTCTAAATGGTTCAATCGTTTTAGAGTGTCTATCAATAATACCAAAGAAATTTTGTCCCATACCAACAGGCCAATTCATTGGATAAGTGTCAATATTAAGTGTTTCTTCTATTTCATCAAGTAATGCAAATGGCTCTTTCCCTACTCTATCCAATTTATTGATGAATGTAAAAATAGGAATACCTCGCATTTTACAAACTTTAAATAATTTTAATGTTTGTGGTTCTATACCTTTAGCACAGTCAATAACCATAACCGCACTATCTACTGCCATTAATGTACGATACGTATCCTCTGAAAAATCTTCATGTCCCGGCGTATCTAAAATATTTATCTTATAATCATCATAATCAAATTGCATTACAGAGCTTGTAACTGAGATACCACGTTCTTGTTCTACCTTCATCCAATCACTTGTTGCAAATTTACCCGTCTTTTTCCCTTTAACTGTCCCAGCTTCACGAATCGCTCCACTGAAATACAACAATTTTTCAGTTAAAGTGGTTTTACCAGCATCAGGGTGTGAAATGATGGCAAATGTCTTTCTTGACTCTATTTCTTCTTTTAAATTCATTTATCATTCTCCTTTGGATTCATTTCTAATCAAATCAGTTATATTACGTGCTAATGTATCTGCTTCAACTTCAGTCAACAAATTGAATAATTGCATCACTAATTCTTCATATAGTTGATCTGTATCTAACTCTTTGGATAATTCAATGGACCAAAAAAGTTCTGGAATAGCTAACATGATTGAATCATTAGACTGATGGTGATATACGTTCATCATCATTCCATGAAACTGAAGTGATTTAATCTTCAACAGGTCCACCACCAAATTTTTGATATGCTGCTTTTAAACCAATTAAGTCATCGCGATGTGGGACTTTAACATGACCAGGCATAATTTGATAAGGCTCTCTACCTTTTGAGGCCAAAACAACTGTATCTCCTGGTTCAGCAATATCAATCGCGTGTCTAATACCTTCTGCACGGTCATCAAACTCTATATAATTCTCATGCGTTGCGCCTTTAGCTAATTCAGCTGTCAACATTTTAGGGTCATCGTTAGCAGGATTATCTGGAGTAAAAATAACATAATCTGCTCGACATGCTACTCTCCCCATCTCAGGTGTTTTCGTTAAATCTCTTTCCCCAGCCATACCTACTAAAAAGATCAGCTTTTGTTTAACAAATGGTTGTACAGCATCAATCAGTTTATTCATACCATCTGCAGTATGTGCATAATCTATAATCAAATCTATAGGAAGTGATGGGTCAAGTACTTCTAAGCGACCCTCTACAGGTTCAAGTTCAGTAACAGCATTAATAATTTCATTTAAATTTGTTCCCTTACTCCAAACCGCAATCATAGCAGCCATAATATTTGAAATGTTAAATCTACCTACATAAGGAGATCTAACTGGAAAACTTCCAAAAGGAGTACAAAATTCAAATTCTACACCTTGCAAAGATTCTTTAATGTTTTTAGCCATAAATTGCGCTTCGTGTGTAATACCATATGTAAATACTTCATAGGGGGTCACACTTGCTAAATAATCGGAGAAGTCATCATCATTATTTAATACAACATATTTTTCTTTAGACAAATCTTCACCAAGCTGGCTAAATAATAACGATTTAGCATGTCCATAAGCTTCCATAGTTCCATGAAAGTCTAAATGATCTTGAGTCAAATTTGAAAAGATAGCAACGTCAAATTCTACACCTCTAAGTCGACCTAAGGCCAATCCATGACTAGAAACTTCCATCGTCATTGCTTCTGCATTGGCATCAACTGCTTCTTTAATCTTTTTTGTTAATGCTACTGTTTCTGGTGTTGTATTCGCACCTTTTGTTTTTGTTTCATTAACTTGAAATCCATTCGTACCTAGATATGCACTATTTTTATTCAATTTTCTATAAATTAAATGAATCATAGTTGCAATCGATGTCTTACCGTTCGTCCCCGTAACACCATATGTCGTCAGTTGGTGACTTGGAAACTCATATAATTCATGTGCCAATAGACTTGCAACACGTAAAGTGTCTGGAACAACAACTTGCGTCACATTACCTTTAAGTTTGAGTTCTCTATTGACAACAACAATACTACAACCTTGATCTACTACATTTTGACAAAACTTATGACTATCTACCGTATATCCTTTAGATGCTACAAATAGACTTCCCTCTTTAGCTGTACGTGAGTCAGTGGTAATATCGTCCACCTGTATATCTAATGTACCAATTACATTTTTTACTCTAATTTTTTTGAACAACGCACTTGCATTCAAAATGTATCGCTCCTTTTTTTACAATAAGTCTATTATACACGTTTTATTATCGTTGATAAATTTATAATTATAAGTCTTATTAATTTATTTTTAATCATAATTGACGTAATATATCCAAATCACGTTCTATTAGATAGTGATAAAATCATTCATTAAAGACTGTTAAGGTAGTGTTAAAATATACTTAAAATTTTGTTGCGCTCACCTTTAAATAATTCATTCCATATTTAAATAATGCTAAGATATACATGTATTAACATAATATATAGCAAATACTAAGATTTTTTGAAGATAATACTAAAATCATGCAGAATGTGTTCAAATTTAGTTTCGTTATCTTGCAACCATACTTAATAAATAATGAACACTTTATAAAGCAATTTATGACAAAGCATTGTATTGCACGCCGTATTTATAGTATTTAAATACAATAAATGGTACACTTCTTTTCCTTTTACAATGTATGAAAATACGTTACAATTATTATAAATTTTAAAAATTAACGGAGGGTGGCTATAAATGGTTACTCAAAATAAAAAGATATTGATTATTACTGGATCATTTGGTAACGGTCATATGCAAGTCACGCAAAGTATTGTCAACCAATTGAATGAGATGAATCTCAATCATTTATCAGTCATTCAACATGATTTGTTTATGGAAGCTCATCCAATTATGACTTCTATATGTAAGAAATGGTATATCAATAGCTTTAAATATTTTAGAAATACATATAAACGATTTTATTATAGTCGCCCTAATGAGCTCGATAAATGTTTTTATAAATATTATGGATTAAATAAACTCATCAACTTACTTATTAAAGAAAAGCCTGATCTCATATTATTAACATTTCCAACACCTGTGATGTCAGTGTTGACCGAACAATTTAATATAAATATCCCTATTGCGACAGTTATGACAGATTATCGCATGCATAAAAATTGGATTACACCCTATTCACAAAGATATTATGTAGCAACAAAAGATACTAAAGATGATTTCATTGAAGCTGGTGTTCCTGCTTCATATATTAAAGTGACAGGCATTCCTATTGCTGATAAATTTGAAGAATCTATTGATAAAGAAGAATGGTTATCGCAACAACATTTAGATCCTTCCAAACCTACTATATTAATGTCAGCAGGTGCATTTGGCGTTTCAAAAGGCTTTGACTATATGATTAATAATATTTTAGAAAAAAGTCCAAATTCGCAAGTAGTCATGATTTGTGGACGTAGTAAAGAACTTAAACGTTCATTAAAAGCTAAGTTCAAAGATAATCCAAGTGTAAAAATATTAGGCTATACAAATCACATGAATGAGTGGATGGCATCAAGCCAACTAATGATTACCAAACCTGGTGGTATCACAATTTCCGAAGGACTTAGTCGTTGTATTCCTATGATTTTTTTAAACCCTGCACCTGGTCAAGAACTTGAAAATGCATATTACTTTGAAAGTAAAGGATTTGGAAAAATAGCAGATACTCCAAATGAGGCAATTGATATTGTTTCTGACTTAACAAATAACGAAGAGACTTTAAAGGTTATGTCATCTAAGATGCTAGAATCAAAGGTAGGGTATTCTACTAGAAAGATTTGTAAAGATTTATTAGATTTAATAGGTCACTCATCTCAACCTGATGAAATCTATGGAAAGGTTCCTTTGTATGCAAGATTCTTCGTCAAGTAATTACTCAAGTAACAGAAACTTTGTTATGATGTTGGTAATTCTGTTTCTGATGGAATTTGCAAGAGGTATGTACATATTAAGTTATATAAACTTTTTACCTACAGTGACCTCTATCGCAATAGCAATCACATCATTTGCTTTTTCCATTCACTTTATCGCAGATGCTGCAACAAATTTTGTCATCGGCTTTTTACTTAAAAAGTTTGGTTCAAAATTAGTACTTACATCTGGATTCTTACTTGCTTTTACAAGCTTGTTTTTAGTGATATGGTTCCCGGCATCACCATTCATAATTATTTTCAGTGCTATTATGTTAGGAATTGCTGTGAGTCCGATTTGGGTTATTATGCTATCTAGTGTAGATGAAAGAAACCGCGGCAAACAAATGGGTTATGTATACTTTTCATGGTTGCTAGGTTTATTGGTAGGTATGGTTATCATGAACTTACTTATTAAATTCCATCCTACTCGTTTTGCATTTTTGATGGCCTTGGTTGTGCTTATTGCCTGGATTCTATACTATTTTGTTAATATCAACTTAACAAATTACAATACTAAACCTGTGAAAGCACAATTAAAACAAATTGTAGATGTTACACAACGTCATCTTATTCTATTTCCAGGTATCTTGTTACAAGGAGCAGCTATAGCAGCACTTGTACCTATTCTCCCAAAATATGCAACGCAAGTTGTGAAAGTATCAACCGTTGAATATACAATAGCAATCATTATTGGTGGCATAGGGTGTGCTTTCTCTATGTTATTTTTATCAAAAATCATCGATAATAATAGCAAAGGTTTTATGTATGGAGTTATTTTTAGTGGCTTTATACTATATACAATTCTTATATTCGGGCTATCTACAATTACAAATATATATATAGTTTGGACCATAGGGCTGTTTATTGGGCTTATGTATGGTATCCTCTTACCGGCTTGGAATACCTTTATGGCTGGTCATATTAATCCTAACGAACAGGAAGAAACGTGGGGCGTGTTCAACAGTGTTCAAGGCTTCGGTTCAATGATAGGTCCACTAGTCGGAGGTCTAATTACTCAATTTACTAATAATTTAAATAATACTTTTTACTTTTCAGCGATGATTTTTCTTGCACTTGCAGTATTTTACGGATATTACTTTATTAAAACAAACAGAAGGGTTAAACCTTAAAATCTATAAATCGTTTATATAAAGATGAGTTGTATATATTAATGAAACGTCATTCATATGCATTTGAAATATGAATATTCAATATAAAACGTACATTAATCTTTTTGAATGATTAACTATACAATATAATTATGTTTCATATAAAAACGCCAAATCCCACTGAAACACAATAGGATTTGGCGTTTTTAGTTGATTTTAGCGCTCTTCTTGTATTTAACAATATGATTCTGTAAATTCAATTTCACTTTACAATTTTGGATTTCTTATCCCAATGTAAAAGTTTCAATAATAATCCATTTGTCTTCTTCTTCACTATATTGAAGTAACGATAGTTCTTCGATCATTTCTCTATGGTCTACCCCTGCTAATTTTACTTGACCATATATATCTTCAAACTCTTGACTTGTTAGACCTTGGGCAATTGTAAAATGAGGTACAAAAGGATGTTCAGCAGTACCGTAAAAATCTTCTGTATTAAATTGATTAAATAATTGCTCTAATGGTTCTGTTTTAGCAACTTTGAAGTATATAACATTACTGATTGGAGCAAAATTAGATGCCTTTGTAGCATGTACTTCTACTGGTTTTATACTAGAAATTCGATTTTTCACTTCATCTTTAATTAAATTAAAATCATGATCATCGATTTCAAATTGAGGTTTAATCGTGATATGAGGCATTATTTGAGCATAATGATTGTCATATCGCTTGCGGTAAGCATTCACCTCATCTTGAAATGACTTTGACGGAACCAATGCTAATCCTAAAATCATTTAAATTCCTCCTTTGTTTAACTTATTCCTATTATATCAAAACTTTTTGAAAACCGTTACTTTTATCATGAAAACAATTACATTTCTGAAATTAATAGATTTATCGTATTCAATAACCATTCGCTAACATACTATTTTATTTATATTACTTTATTAAACATATTTTCCATTTATTTGATTACTTAGAAATTTCAAGAGAATATCTCCTAGCAGTGGTTTCCATGATTTCCAATGATGTCCCCCCTTAAATTCTTTATAGAAATATTCAGTATTACCTTCTTTAATCAGTTGGTTCAATTCGCGGTTAGGTGTTAAAAAGTTAGCTCTTTTACCATTAGTTGGTAAAATAAAATCTTCTTCTTCTAAACCAATGGCATGCCATATCGTCAATTGATCTTTATTCATACATGTATCAAATTTTTGCTTAATATTTTCATTATACATTGGGCTCAATAACGCAACTTGACTAAATATAGTTGGATAAGTCATTGCAGTCATCAAAGCGATACTTCCTGCTAAACTATCTCCAATAAGTAACCTTGTATTACCTACTTTATAAGTTGGAAATGTCGCATCGATATAAGCAAGAATTTCTTTTCCCATTGCTTTAATGGTTAAATTAGAACGACGTCCTGAAGGATGAAATTCTTCCCTACGTTTTTCAACATCTTCGTAATGGAATCCTACTATAATTGCACGTTGTATTGATTGCTCTTCACGTAACTGTTCATAGATGCGTTGTATTCTACCAAATCTAAAAAAATCTAAACCATCAAAGCAAAAAATCAACTGATATTTAAATAAGTTTGTATAATCCTCAGGTAAATAAACCGATAATGTTACATCCCTATTTAAAATATCACTATGTATTATTTTTTTATTAATCTTACCTACTTTAAACTCCGACATAAACCGATGCTCCCTTGTAATGTTAATACTATTGTATCAATACTTATAATACTTTTAAATTTATAGCAAGCTCGTATACAAATTAATTTCATACTAGTTTTTTCATTTTATTAAAAATACAGTGCATTCAGTTATATTGTAAAAGTATTTACTCTTTTTAATGACTGAGTTTTGATATATACTTATTGAGTATGAAAAAGAATAAAATAGGAGGATCACAATCTATGTTCAATAAGGTTTGGTTTAGAACAGGAATATTTTTTATTATGCTGTTCATACTCATCAAACTATTTATGGAAGTACATGAAGTATTTGCTCCAATAGCTACTATCATTGGTTCAGTCTTCCTTCCATTTTTAATTAGTGGATTTCTCTTTTACATATGTTTACCTTTTCAAAACATATTAGAAAAGTGGGGCTTTCCACGTTGGGCTAGTATAACAACAATATTCATAGGATTAATAGCTATCATCGCTATTGTGGTATCATTTATAGCACCTATCATTATTTCCAATATTAATAATTTAATTAAACAAACACCATCATTACAAAGAGAAGCCGAACAATTAATTAATTTCTCGTTAAGACAAATGGATAAATTACCAGATGATGTCACACATCGTATTAATAAAGCAGTTAAATCCATGGGAGATGGCGCAACGTCTATTTTATCTAATTCAGTGTCATATATTACGTCTTTCATCTCAACTGTATTTTTATTAATAATGGTACCCTTCTTCCTGATATATATGCTAAAAGATCATGAAAAATTTATCCCAGCAATCGGTAAATTTTTCAAAGGAGAACGTAAAGTTTTTGTTGTAGATTTATTAAAAGACTTAAACTTCACTTTAAAATCATATATTCAAGGTCAAGTGACAGTTAGTATCATATTAGGTATTATTTTATATATAGGTTATACGATTATAGGATTACCATATACGCCTTTATTAGTATTATTCGCCGGCGTAGCTAACTTAATACCATTTTTGGGTCCATGGTTATCTTTTGCACCGGCAGCGATACTAGGTATTATTGATGGTCCTTCAACTTTTATTTGGGTATGTGTCGTAACATTAATCGCACAACAACTTGAAGGTAACGTGATTACTCCTAATGTAATGGGTAAATCATTAAGCATTCACCCATTAACTATTATTGTAGTTATACTTGCAGCTGGAGATTTAGGTGGATTCACACTCATTCTTGTTGCAGTTCCATTATACGCTGTAATCAAAACATTAGTGAGCAACATTTTTAAATATCGTCAACGTATTGTCGATAAAGCAAATAGTAATGTTAAAGATTAATAATAGCTATCATCATAAGATTGAAAATTATACCACCAATTCAAGCCAAGGACATAATTAGATGTCCTTGGTTTTTTTAGACACGAAAGCAATGAAACATGTCCTCTTATAGAGCTCCGTCATTTCTACTGTTTATATGGAATTATGCATTTAATAAAATTTTTAACCTCCGATACATTTCTAACAACAAAATAAATAGTGTCATCTAAAATCGATATTTATACATTAAATATATTATAAATATCAAAGTAGCATTGCGATTGTCACTTTATTTTTTTGAATAATTAAATGTCAAAACGCATTCTTATACACAAAAACAGGGATGATTTTTAATTTCAAATCATCCCTGTGCACCAATTGTGAGATTATACTATCTGATTTTTTAATTTATCAATAATTATTTAATTGCGTGGAATCCACCATCAACGTGGATGTTCTCTCCAGTTACACCACTTGAAAGATCACTTAACAAATACGCAGCCGTCTTACCTACTTCTTCTTGATCAACGTTGCGTTTTAACGGCGCTCTCGCTTCAATTTCTTTAAGAATTGTATTAAATCCACCTACACCTTTAGCACTTAAAGTACGAATTGGCCCTGCAGAAATTGCGTTGACACGAATATTATCTTCACCTAAGTCTAAAGCTAAATATTTAACATTCGCCTCTAAACTTGCTTTAGCTACACCCATAACATTATAGTTTTGAACTGCTGCCTCACCACCAATATAAGTCGTCGCAACAATACTTCCACCTTCAGGCATAAGTTTTTTGGCTTCATGAGCTACGAGAGTAAGTGAATATGAACTAATTTCTTGTGCAAGTAAGAAACCTTCGCGAGATGTTTCTGAAAATCGACCTCGTAAATCTTCCATATTGGCAAATGCGATTGAGTGATAAACACCATCAATCTGGCCTACATCTTTTCCGATTTGAGAAAAACCATTAATGATATCCTCATCATTCTGCACATCAATTTCATAGAGATGATGTTCAGATTGATTTAATTGTTCTAATAATTTCTCTAATTCTTTACGACTGCGTTCTTTACGATATGTAAATACCAGTTTAGCACCTAATCGATCTAATACTTTAGCGACGCCAAATGCGATACTACGTTTATTCGCAATACCCATAATGACGTAGGTTTTATTTTCTAGATTTAACATGATAGTGACTCCTTAATTTAAATTGATTATTACTACAGGCTGGCTAACTCTATGTTTACTAACCCTTTATACCCTTAATAGTTTAACATTTTTAGTACCTGATAATAAAGCAAAATAAAATGACCACAATAATCATATTCACTGTATATTTTTAACGGTTTACGAACAAAATTTACCAAACTTATTTTATTATAGGTAACCTCTGATAATTATGACTTATGTTAAATCAATCCGTAACTATCTTTTTGTTGAACAGTCCCACGTTTAATATCTTCATCCAAATTACCCATCATCTCTTTAAATAATTCTTGAAATCTTGTTTCATCTTGATCAGAATAGCCCTCAAATATAACGTTATCAATATTATCTTCATTGAAATAGTATATTTGATCTTCAACAACACCAACTGGGTATTTACATGCTTCTGCTTCTATTATTTCTACGCCTTTTCTTTCACATAGTTGACGTAAAATCACTCCAATATCTCTTTTGATTTTTCCATATATCACTTGTCTTCTATATTTTGGTGCAAAGACTATGTGATACTTACAATTCCATTTTGTATGTGCTAAACCGTTTGTGTCAGATGACATTAAAAAGCATCTCCTCGTGTTGAATATTTTGGTTGGCTGGCCAATATATATTCTAGCATGATGAGATGTTTTTTTAGATAACGGTAAAACCTTTTCTGAACCATACACATAGCGCATGGCTTTCTATATACAGTAATGGCTTGCCAATGACTTCATCCATCCTAGGGAAGCTGGTAATCATCAATTGAACCTCTTTGTCTTTTAAATAATTAACGGTATGAATCACTTCATCATAATTCCGTCCCAAACGGTCAATAGACTCTACAACAAATCTATCTCCCTTTCTCACAAAATTAAGTGCTTATAGAAATATAGGTCTGTTTTCTACTGACTTTCCCGATCTTTTTCTGTAAATATTTTTTCTAAGCCAAATGTTTACAAATTAGCTAGCTGTCTTTCTAAATTTTGTTTTATAGATGATACTCTCGCATAACCAACAATCATTAAATTTTACTTTTCTAATTTTATATATATAATGCAAAAAATCTATACAATAGGATGTAGTTTGGTATTTTTATTTCTTCGTTTAGTTATAGATATTTGAGCAGTTTAAATTACTAAAAAGCACAAAGGTTTGCAAAATTAAAAAGTGCCAGACGTGTCATTGCCATTGATCATGTTGAGCATAGATTAGCTCATACCGAGAAATATAACGGTGCTGAGGTTTATAATTTTTTAAAAGAAGATGACGTAGGAAAACTATTACATGAAACAACACGCGGTGGTGCAGATGTTGTTATAGATTGTGTCGGAATAGATGAACAAGTAGTTCAAGATGACTTAGAAGTTAGCTCAAATTCAATACAGAGAGGAAATATCAGCCCAATTGTTACGGCAACAGAATCAGTGAGAAAATATGGAACAATCCAATTGATAGGTGTCTATGGAACTGCAGCTGATAACTCCCAATTAGACTTAATATTTAATAGAAATGTTCAAGTGAAAAGTGGACAAGCGCCAGTTATTCATATGATGCCAAAACTTTATGACATGATTAAAATAAAGTCTTTGATCCAACAGAAATTATCACTCATACTATGCCTTTAAAAGATGTAAAAGAAGTTATGATATCTTTGATCAGAAAAAAGATAATAATGTTAAAGTCATTTTAAAACCACAATAACATATAGATAAAGACGCCTTACTTTGAATAACTCATTCAAAGTTGAGGCGTCTTTTACATATATATTTAAATTTTAACATTTTTATATTTAGAAATTTTTTCCAGAAATTCATCCCCCCAATCACAAATTGCATAAACTACTTTATCTAGTGTTTTCCTATGTTCGTTTACTTATACTCAACTTTTGTGGAACTACTGAATTGACAATTCTTTCAATAATTTCATCATGCTCTAATTCTCTAAGCTGTCTAATAAGCATTCTTTAATTAATCTCAGGCAACAATTTTTCAAAAACACTAAGTCGTAAAACTTCTGTTTGTAATAACTGATATATGATAGGTGTTTTCCATTTTCCTCAAATAACAGATAAAGCTAAATCTTTAGATGTATAAAATTTCTTGTTATGATGTTCAACATTTTTATATTGAAAGAACCTAGGATGAGAAAAGAGTTGATTGAATATAATAAATATAAACTCATCCAACTCTTCTATTTTTACTGTTTGATATAGCGTTTCAAGTGTTTAGATGTCAATGTTTCTGAACTATCAATGAAGTTTTTAGGTGTTCCACTAAATTGGACCTTTCCGCCATCCAACCCTGGGCCTGGGCCGACATCGATGATCCAATCTGCTTCACACATAATCGATAAATTATGTTCAATCAAAATAACAGTATTGTTTTGATCAATTAAATCATCAAAACACTCCATCAATATAGGGATATCCGATTCATGTAGGCCTGTAGTTGGTTCGTCAAAAATAAAAATACTATTCTTTATCTCTTCATCTAAATGTTGTCCTAGTTTCACGCGTTGAATCTCTCCACCAGACAAAGTGGACAAAGGTTGTCCTAGTGACATATAATTCAAACCTGTCTTACTTACAGATTGTAATTTTGACTTAATATCATTCTTTTTATCAAAGAAAATGATACCTTCGTCAACCGTCAAATTGAGAACATCGGCAATTGAATACCCGTCTATGGTAGCATCTAATACTTCTTGTTTATAACGTTTGCCATGACAAACTTCACATGTCTGTGAAAAATCACCCATAAAAGCAAGTTCCGTTTTAATATAGCCCTTTCCACCACAATTTGGACAGGCACCTTTTGAATTATAACTAAACATAGCTTTATTTAAGCCTGTTTCTTTACTGAAATAGCTTCTTACACTATCAAAAACACCTAAATACGTTAATAGATTAGATCTATTAGATCCTTGAACTGCTTTTTGATCAATAAAGATGGTATGGTCATTATTTTCAAAACCTGCTTTAACAAGGGTACTCTTACCTGAACCAGCAACACCTGTTAAGACTGTTAATACGTGTTTAGGTATAGACGTTTTTACGTTATTTAAATTGTTTTGTGTCACAGGACCGATATTATAAAAGTGGTTAGCTTCACGAATATTCTCTTTTAAATTATGTTTGTTACGTAATGCGTTACCTGTCGAAGTATTTGAAGATAGTAATTCATTATATGTTCCTTCAAATGTGATTTCACCGCCGTTTTTTCCTGAACCTGGCCCCATATCTATGATATAGTCTCCTTCTTTAATGACATCGGGATCATGTTCAACAATTAACACAGTATTACCTTTTTCTTTTAATGATTTTAAAATTTCATTGATTTTAGCTATATCTTCCGGATGCAAGCCAACACTTGGTTCATCTATAATGTAAACTAAATCCGATAAAGAACTATTTAAATGACGTATTAATTTAAGCCGTTGCGCTTCACCGCCTGATAATGTCGTTGTTACACGGTTAAGCGTTAAATAACTTAATCCAATATATTCTAGTGCTTCTAACTGCTTTTTGAGAGGATCAATAATATATTTGGCTGTTGGATCCTCTAATTTATTAAGAAACTCTAAATTTTCCTTAATTGTCATTTGTGTGAAATCAGAAATATTTTTACTCATAATTTTAGAACTTAATATTTTCGAGTTTAGACGTTGACCTTTACATGTTGAACAGATTTTATTATTTACTACATTTTTAAGATGTTTGGCGTAGCGTTTCTTATTAAATTCTTTATCACCTAAAAATATTCTACTGAATCTAGGTATTAGTCCTACATATTTAGCTGACTTTCTCCATTCTTTAGGAGGATTTTTTAATGTCATTGGCTCTTGATATAAAAACAATTCTAATTCATCTTTTGTATAATCTTTCAATTTTTTATTATTATCAAATAAACCACTATCTCGATAGGCTTTACCACGCTCTTTGTCTGGTCCAAAAGAAGGAAAGTCTATTGCACCTTCATTTAAAGACTTATCCCAATCTAGCAATTCATCTAAGTTAATGTCTTCAATATATCCTAATCCCTCACAAGTTTTACACATGCCCTTAGGACTATTGAAGGAATATGCATCTGAATAACCAACAAACGGTTCGCCTATTCTAGACCACAGTAATCTAACAGAAGCATATATATCTGAAACTGTTCCTACCGTGGAGCGAGAATTCCCATTGAATCTTTTCTGATTAATCGTCATTGCTACAGGAAGATTTTTAATTTTCTTTACTTTCGGTCTGGGTTGTTGATTTAAATGAAATTGAATATAACTAGAATAACTTTCATTTAGTAGCTGTTCAGACTCCGCAGCAACAGTATTAAACACTAAAGATGATTTCCCTGAACCAGAACGACCTGTAAATACCGTTACTAAGTGTTTTGGGATATTTACATCTATGTTTTTCAAGTTATTTTGTGAAGCACCTGTAATATTAATAAAATCCATTAATTGTCCTCCCTTTATAAACTTTATAACATTGATTATTGCATATTAATTAAGGATTAACTACTCATTCAAAACACGACAACTTTAGGTCTTTTATATTACAAATTATTCCACCAATTCAATCCGTCTTCACTAAGTAATTTTTCACTTTCTTTAGGCCCATAGCATCCAAAGGCATAATTAGGAAACTGTGGCTATTCTTGTTTCCATACATTTTCAATATCATCAATAAATTTCCAAGAATTTTTAATTCTTCCCAATGAGTAAAGTTTGTTTGTTCTCCAATTAATGTATCGTAAATAAGATTTTCATATGCATCAACTGTGTTCATTTTATCTTTAATCGGCATAGTATAAGAAAGCTTCACTTTTTGCATTTCATTATTTTGATTACTTTTCTTACCATTCACACATAAAGAAAATCCTTCATTAGGTTGTACGTTGATGACTAATAAGTTTGATGCATTCTGTTCACAATTACTATAATAAAATTGCATTGGATTTTTTAAACTCTATAACGATTTGGATAGATTTTTTTCATTCTTTTTTCTGTACGAATATAAAATGTAACACTAGCCCATTTAGAGTTTTCAATTTCTATTTTACCTGCTACAAAAGTTTCAGTATTAGATTGTGAATTTACATTAGGTTCATTTCTATATGCAGGAACGAACTCATTATTCATCATTCCCCCATCATATTGACCACGTACGAAACTTTCTTTAATTTCATTTGGATTAAAACATTTCAAGGATCTTAAGACTTGAACTTTTTCTTTTCTTATATCACTACTTTTTCTACTAATTGGAGGTTCTATTGCAAGTAATTAAACCATTTGTAATAAATGATTTTGAACCATGAATTTTAGGGCGCCGCTTGATTCGTAGTAACCACCACGATATTCTATACTAATCGTTTCTGAAGAAGTTGCTTGTATATTGGAAATATACTTATTATTCCAAAGTGGTTCAAATATAGTGTTTCAAAATCGTAGACGTTCAATATTTTGAATCATTTCTTTACTTAAATAGTGACCAATTCCAAATATTTCTTCTTCTTTAAAAGACTTACTTATTTGATTATTTAATTTTTTTGCAGATTTTAAATCATCACCAAATGGTTTTTCTATAATTATTCGCATTAACCCTTTTACGTTCGTTAATCCAGACTCTTTCAAGTGGTTTGTTGCAACTCCAAAAATTTAGGGGACATTGCAAGATAGAACAATCGATTTTCTTTTAGGTCAAACTTATCATCTAGTTCTAAACTCATTTCCAAAAATTTTTGGTAGCTATCTTTACTATTAGCGTCCTGTTGTTTATAAAATAAACGTTTTAAAAACGCACCAATTTCCTTTGAGTTTTCAATATTATTTTGAATAGCATTTTTGACTTTTTCTCTAAATTCATCAGTAGTTAACTCATTTAAACCACTGCCAATAATTGTTAGTGAATTTTCAAAGTATCCTTTTTGAAACAAATTATAAATAAATGGGAAAAATTTTCGATAGCTTAAAACACCTGTTGCTCCAAAATAAAGAGCTTCTTATTCAGTAGAAACAAAGTATAAAGCCGTTGAAATGAAAGCAGCAGAATTTTCAACAAAAGAAATTATGAAAGAATTAAATATTAGAAATAGAACACAAGTAAAAAGTTGGTGGCTATGGTATCAAAATGAGGAAAGTATGTTTGTTTTATATCTTTATCCTCAGTCATTAATTATTTGTCTATCTTTGCATTTCTCTACTAACCAGTGTTATAATCTAGATAATGAAAATGATTAGCAATTAATGCACCAATCCCCACACTACTGCAATAGTGTGGGGATTTTTATGTGTGTCTATGGTTGCCTATTTATTATTGCAATTACATATCCAATGAGTAAATAATGCAATAATACAACAACTGAGGACTGTGGTCGTGATGTGAACGAAAATGATTAGCAATTAATGCACCTCCTCTCTTCGTCAATTGACGCCTGAGAGATAGGCGACTCATATATTATATCATCTCTGAATATTCGATAATAGATAACTTCAGATAATCATGACTTATGTTAAATTAAACCTAAATTATCTTGCTTTTGAACAATACCTTGTTGAATATCATCATCTAAATTATTTTTCATTTCTTTAAATAATTCTTGAAATCTCATCTCATCTTGATCAGAATAACCTTCAAAAACGACTTTATCGATATTGTCTTCGTTAAAATAGTATATTTGATCTTCTACGACACCGACAGGATAATTACATGCTGAATAATCAAATATATATTTTTGATTATCTATATCTACAATAGGTCCTCGATTGATAATCATTAACTTTTGGGAACCTTCTTTTAAATATATGATACTCCTATTGTTTCCACTTTATCTCACCTATCTTCTTATATTTTTAATTTTGGCATGTACTTTTCTATCAGAAATTGAAGCCATATTCAAAGTAGTAAATATAAATAATACACCTACCCAAAGTATATATCCTAAGATGTTTTTCTTTTCCTCAAAAATCATTTGAAAAGGTGCAATTGAGAAAAACAGCATCATAAAATAGCAAAACACCACCAATATCATATTTTTAAATGATGGTATCAATATTACTTTTTGTTTACTCTTTTTATTAAATGCTGGATGATTTAACTTCTTTCTTATAGATAAACGAAGTGTGATCACAGCAACAAATCCAATTAAAAACATAAAAACTATCCAAATTCGACTAATATTAATATCTATATAACCCACAAGACTTCTTAATAGCACACTGATAGTGACGCCAACGCCAGCAGCCATCATACCATGACTCTTTTGTCCTCCATTATGAAATATGTTTATATTATTGAATTCTTGATAAGTTAATTCTGTGAATTTAATAGGTATAAACCAATTCAGCATTGGACATAAATATGAATACCAATTTTGTTCTAAATCGACCATTAAATAGCGATTATCTTTTTGAATGATGTTATATCTAGGATTTTTATAAATTGTGTATACATAATCCATCTTGTTTCACCAACTCCATTTCATTGGATTTACAACTTTTTTGACATTATTGACAGCTTCTCCAACATTTTTTTCGACTTTTTTGCTTTATTACTAAAATAGTTGGCATCATTTTCAACGCTTTCTACAACCTCCTGAGAACTATCCTATAATTTATTTTTCATATGTAATGCACCTTTCACTTCTAAGGTAATTTCCTTAGTTTTAAAATCAATGTATTTATCAATTCCTTTGTCAATTTGATGACCAACCCAGTCAATTTTTTAACTCGTACCTAATCCTTTAGTTGAATTTACTATGTCAACGCCAACGAATTTTCGCATATTAAATCTAATTTGTTCTCCACTAGCTACAATAACGGCTGAAAAGAATTATATCCGAGAATCATAAGCAAGTCCTTGTGACCCACCCGCTCCACAATTACATGATACTTTTTTGGAAACAATCATATCTACTTAAAATACTTTTCACTATAATTTCAACATTAGAAGAGTAGCCTTTTGATGTTAAAAAAAAGTATTAAGCAACTGACTAAAAGTGCTTAATACTTTTTGTTATCATAAAAGCGACGTCAACATAGAAACAAAACTTTTAAACAATTTATTCTAAGTTATGAAGCTTATTAAAATACATTTAACTTTTTATCTTAGATAAATACTAACAATAACGTACATAATCGAAACCTGATAGTATATAAACAATGCCGTGTTTAATAATAAAATTCCAATTCTTGCTTTAATTCATCTACATATTCTTTAGTTCCCGTCACAATCAAACGATCTTTATATCGTAACTGTGTATCACCATGAGGTACGATTGAATCGTTATCTCTTATAATACGAACAAAAATAATATCGCCACCAAATGGGAAATTACGTAATTGAATATTTTCATACTGATAATTTAACATTTGAATTTCATATAGAGATGTTTCTACATTACTTAATAAATTCAGCATATTAGGTGTTTCTATTAAACTTTTTAGTAAGATTTTATTACTTAAATAATTACTAAACACCTCTATACCTTGATGTTTCAATGTCGGATCTTCGTTTGTGCTTTCGAGTCGACATATAACACGTTTAACACCATGTTTTTTAGCCATTAACGCAACGCTTTTATTTATATGGTCATCATTTGTAGAACATACAACAATATCTCGCTCGAAAAGTCCCAAGCGTTCTAATAAATCTTCTTCGTAATCTGCTATTTCTATCATAGTAATATCGTCAGAGAGCTTTCTACTATCACTCAAATCTTTTCGATAGTATAAAGAAATATCATATAATTGAGAAGTTAAATTTTGTGCTATTGGAATAGTTAATTGATTCTTTCCAATCATACTTACTTCTATGCGGCGTCCCACTTCATTAGGAATTGGGAACATCTTCTTGAATATCACGGGTACGAAGACACATGTAATCACAGCACTAAGAATTAAAATGCCTGAAGTTTCCGGAGAAATCGCTTTTAATTTTTCAGCAATTTTAGCCGCAGCTATAACAAGTGATAAAGTTGATGTAAGTAAGAAAGCAGATGCAATGGTAGTTTTAGTGTCAAACCAGCGTCTAATGTAAAATACTGGTATCAATTTTGAAATAATAAATGAAAAAATGAGTACAGGTATAATAAGTAACAACGATGGTTCTTTAATTAAACTTGGGATATCTAAATCGACACCTACCATGATAAAGAAAATTGGAATAAAGAAACCATAACCAAAGGAATCTAATTTTTCGACCATCTCTTCATTAGGTTTAAGTAAAGAAACAACGACACCGGCAAGAAATGCACCTAATATGTATTCAGCACCAACACCTTCAGCAAGTGCTACTAATAAAATAATAAGTGCAAATACTGCTCTTATACCTATTTGCGTTGTACCATCCATTAACTTTTGTAAGAAGGACATACGTTTAAATAACACACCGATTACATAAAAGACAACTGTAAATACGACTAAAATACCTGTAAGCCATATTGTACTACCACCTTCACCATAAATAGCACCATAAACAGTTAGTAAAATCATGGTAAATAAATCTGCTAATACAGCTACTAGTAAAATAAATTGTCCTATCGTTGTACGCATAATGTTCATTTCTTTAAGGGTTGGTACTACAACTCCTAAAGAAATTGTTGAAATGATGATCACCATTAAAAGGACATCATTAACTAATCCTAACCATTTAAATGCAAAAGCTAAAACAACCGAAATCATCATAATAAATGCAAATACTGTCAGTGCCAGTTTAAGATGCCCAGGTACATCCTTTTCATGTTTATCTTCTCCTTGTCTTGGACGTGAATCCTTTTTAAATGCATTAAAGTCAATTTCTAGACCACTTAAAAACATTAAAAAGATAAACCCAAGCGTAGATAAAATATTAAGGAATGCATCTCTTTCCACTAAATTGAGAAAAGAGTGACCTATCACTATCCCCATCAATATTTCAGCTACAACAACAGGAAGAAAGTTTATATTAAAACGATGCACAATGATCGGAGTCATAAATGCAGCTACGACGACTATAACTAAAGATAAGAATTCCATATGACCTCCTTATGTTAGGTATGACATGAATGATGTAGCTAATCCGAAATAAATAAGCATACTCACAATGTCATTAATTGTTGTAATAAAAGGACCACTTGCAACAGCAGGATCAATTTTACATTTGTTCATTACTAAAGGAATCATTGAACCAACTAATGTACCTACTGTCATTGCGCATGTCAAACTTCCACCTACTATTAAAGCTAATAACGGTTGTCTGAATATGACGACAATAATTAGGAAAAGGATAACTGCACATACAATACCAGATAATAAACCACTTCCCGCTTCTCGCAATGCAATCTTAAATTTACTCTGTTCATTTATTTCCCCAGTAGATATATTACGGACAGAAACGGCTAATGATTGTGTACCAGAATTTCCTGACATACCACTTATAATTGGAATAAATGCTGCAAGTAATGCCACTTGAGATAAAGTATCTTCAAAACTACCTAATATTGTAGCAGTAATCATACCCAAAAATGTTAATACAATGAGCCATGGTAACCTTTTACTCGCCGTTTTAAACACTGAGTCACTTGTAGAATCTATGTCAGATACCCCAGCTAATCGTGAGTAGTCTTCACTTGCTTCTTCATCCATAACATCCAGGATATCATCAATAGTAATAATACCTAGTAAATGATTTTGATAATCTACAACTGGAACAGCTATAAAATCATAGTCTCTCATTAATTGAGCAATATCTTCTTGGTCATCACCGACATTAGCACTGATGACACGTTCACTCATAACATCTTCAATGTATGCATCATTCTCAGCTACAATAAGATCTCTAAGTGATAGAACACCAACAAGTTGTTCATCTTCATTTACTGCGAATATGACATATATTGTTTCAGCATCAGGCGCTTGTTCTTTTACGTGAATTAACGCTTCTTTAACAGGTGTAGTTGATTTTAAAGAGATAAACTCCGTAGTCATTATACCGCCGGCAGTATCTTCTTCATAATGTAATAAAGCTTTGATTTCATTAGCTTTATCTTTGTTCATTAATGTTAGCAAACTCGCCACTTTAGGTTTAGATAACTCATTTAAAATATCTACTGCATTATCGTAAGACATTTCCTCTAAGACATGACTAGCATAGGTAGCGTCCATATTATCAAAAAGGCTCTCATAATCATCGTCATCAAAGTCTAATTGATCAAAGAAATTTGCTACTTCTTTGGGTGATAAAAACTCAAATATTTTTTGTCTATTTTCATCATCCGTATCTTCAAAGTATTCACTTTGTTCATAGTTATGTAATTCTAAAAATTCTTTTCTGAATTCATCTATATCATTTTGATCTAATAATCGATCAAATAATTCTTTATCATATACGTCTTCACGAACGTTGTCTTTCATTTCAGTTTCGTTAGACATGTTAACACCTCCAAAACATATTTATTATACCATGTTGAATAATTTAATTAATTGTTTGTAGTCAACATTTATTAGGTAATGAGATCTATATATGGGGTGGATAAATTCAACTGAACAGCAATGTAACGCTTGTCCATGAACGCAAGGATGATTTCCACCGTACAAATCATCACCAATTAATGGATGTCCAATATACTCAAAGTGAACTCGAATTTGATGCGTTCTTCCAGTAAGCAATTTAACCTTACATAAACTAGCAGTCTCATTTTGCATAAGCCTTTGATAGACTGTTTTTGCATACTTCCCCTTATCATTAACTTCTCGTTTAATGATACTATCACTCCGCCTTGCAATTGGCGCTTCAATAACACCTGAAGATTGTGTATGGCCATAGGCTAAGGCGACATATTCTTTTTTAAATTTCACCTTTGAAAACAAATGATGTACATGCCCAAATTTAGCAAATACAACTAAACCTGAAGTATTTCGATCAAGTCGAGTCACAATATGAGGATTTATTTTTTCGCCTTTTTTTGTATAATAAGCAAGCACTTGTTCTACTAAACTGCCATGGGGATGTTCTCTAGAAGGTGCACAATTTTGCATTTGTGGCTTGTTTACAATTATCAAATACGCATCCTCATAAATGACTTCTAATTCCTTATCGTATGGAATCAAATTCTCACTTGGTGTTTCACATGGAAAATGAACTTCTAATCTATCACCTTTGTTCATAACATGTCTGACAGTTACAGGTGAACCGTTTAATAGTAAAGCGCCATTTAATTTAATGGCGCTCAACGTGCGTTTAGAATAATCTTGATTTTTCAAAAAAGTTTTCACTGGTTCTGACTGTACAATTTGATATGTTAAAATCATCGTTCATCATCACTAGAAATAAATGAGTCATGTACCCTTTTCCAAAACGGAAATGGACGAAATCTGGCAAAACGCACTTTCTCATTAGCAACTCTATACTGTATTGCATTGACGTTTTTGTGCTTAATGCTAACATGATCGATTGTGGTTCTAATCGTATCGTGATTTACCGGCGTAATTAAACACGTATGATGTTTAGGAAGTACTAATGGCGAGCCTACTGTTCTAAACACTCTATTATTAATAGATGCAATTTCAGCAATTTGCATCGCTTCAAGTGATGGATGTATGAGCGCACCACCTAAAGCTTTATTATAAGCTGTCGAACCCGAAGGTGTAGATATACACAACCCATCTCCTCTAAATCGTTCGAAATGTTTACCTCTTATATTGACGTCTACAACCAATGTTGAGCCATTTTCAGTTTTCATTGTTGCTTCATTTAAAGCAAGGTATCTCGTTTCATAACCATTATCGTTATACCTGACTATTAATTCTAAAAGTGGATATTCAATAACTTGAAACTCCGAATTATTAATTTCAATAATAAGCTTTTCAACTTCATGAGGTAACCAATCTGCATAAAATCCTAAATGACCGGTGTGTATCCCGACAAAAGCAACTTTGGATAACATATGACTATATTGATGGAAAGCTTGTAGTAACGTTCCATCTCCCCCAACTGAAATGACAATTTCAGGATTTTCGCTATCTTCTACCATTTGAAAATCTTTCATATGATTGATCATTTTATGCTTTAATGCATTCGATTTTGAATCACCTTTAGTAAGGATTGTATAACGCATGATTTACACCTCATTAATCATTTTCATGTTTCTTAGCACGTTTTTGCGTGTAATACTTTTGAGCTTCTTGAATTTCATCTTTAATTTCGGACATTTCTTCATCTAATAAATATGCCGCTTCTGCTGCTCTTTCTAAACGATGTTGAATCTCATCTGGGTATGCCCCATCATATTTATACCTTAATGTATGTTCGATTGTAGCCCAGAAGTTCATTGCTAAGGTTCTGATTTGAATTTCAGCCAAGATGTGCTTTTGTCCACTTAGTGTTTCAATAGGATATTTAATAATCACGTGATAAGAACGATAGCCACTTGCTTTTGTATTTCGAATGTAATCTCTTTCTTCTATAACCTTGAAATCTTGACGTTGTCTTAATATATCAACAACTATGTCAATATCATCCACGAATTGACACATAATTCTAAGACCAGCTATATCGTACATTTCTTCATGTAAACAATCAAAAGGGATACCCCTTTTGTTCGCTTTGTCTATAACGCTTGAAATAGGTTTTACCCTTCCAGTCACAAATTCAATTGGTGAATTATGTTCTCCCACTTCATATTGTTTTCTTAATCCTTTAAGTTTTACTTTTAACTCATCAACAGCTTGCTTATATGGCGTTAAAAATTGATCCCACTGGTTCATTTTGTTTCACTCCGCTTCACTCTAGTTCGAAAGTTTTTTCAACAGCTGAAACAAACTCCTTACCATAGTTATTGTTTCCTTCTATGTTATTCAAAACATAATCTAATTCTTCTTGGAAATGCTTTAGTTCTAAATGATTATTAATAATGATTCGTTTATCTCTATTCTCATGCAACATCGACCATGTTTCCTGAACAAAAATCAAATATGAATATGATTGTCCATCATCTAAAAGATAAGCAAAACCATAATTATCACTATCAACAAGCATTTGACCTACCTCTTCTAGTCCCTCTGTAGATTCTTCTGAGAAGCAATAAACGCCATCATCTTTTAATTTAATTTCATTTATGTAAATACGCATGCTTGTTTCCTCCTTATTCCATACTAGTTTAACATATTACAACCTATCAAAACACGCTACAACTCACAGAAAAATCTTCTAGTCTCTCATGTTTTTACTGTTATCATTACTCATACTTTTATGATGATTTAGTGATCACCACAATCTTTTTATCATGTAACTAACCTAGTAAATTTAAGTTTCAACTTTTACTTATAGTGTTTGACTTTAATTATAAATCAAAATTCGTCATAATAAGACGTGCTAAATTTACAATAGCTAAAACATGATAGAGGTGACTTTTATGTCTACGAATAATGAGATTGAATTTAAACAAATACTAAATCAAGATACTTACTCAAAAATCTATGAACTCTATTTCAAAAATCAATCACCTTTTAAGCAAACTAATTTCTATATCGACACAGAGAATTTTAAATTAAAACAGCATCAGGCTGCTTTGCGTATAAGGGTCAAAGATTATATGTATGAAATGACTTTAAAAGTTCCTGCTGAAGTTGGATTGACAGAATATAATCACTCAGTAAATATAGAACCTAAACTTGATATGTCACTTCAACTTTCCCAATTACCCAATGATATTAGAAATATTTTAGAACAGGACTTTAATATTTTAGAAAATGAGCTTAAAGTGCTAGGAAACTTAACTACCTATCGTTTAGAAACCGAATATCAAAATGAATTACTAGTATTAGATAAGAGTGAATATCTCGGCAAAACTGATTATGAATTAGAGTTTGAAGTTCATTCTTATGATGAAGGGTATTCAAAATTTAAAAGTTTACTTCAACATTTTAATCTTCAACATCAAAAACCCTTGAATAAAGTGCAACGTTTTTTTCAAGAAAAACAAAATGCAAGTGATAAAGATTAACAGTTGTCGATAAGGCAAATTACTTTTAAATGTAAAAATTCATGTTATATTAGATATATATTAATGGAACACGGTGATATTATGTCTAAAACACCATATGAGTTGATTGGTCAAAAAGCCTTGTATCAAATGATTGATCATTTCTATCAACTTGTCGAGAAAGATTCTCGTATCAATCATTTATTCCCAGGCGATTTCAAGGAAACCAGTCGAAAGCAGAAACAATTTTTGACACAGTTTCTTGGAGGTCCTGACTTATATACACAAGAACATGGTCATCCCATGTTAAAACGAAGACATATGGAATTTACAATTAGCGAGTATGAACGTGATGCATGGCTTGAGAACATGCATACTGCTATTCAACACGCCCAACTTCCTGCGGGTGTAGGCGATTACTTGTTTGAGCGATTAAGACTTACTGCAAATCACATGGTAAATTCCTAAATTTAATTGTAGGTGAAAATACATGGCTGAAGAATTAAGAATCATGGAGAATAAGAGTCGTGAAGATACTAATCTATCACCTGTTAGCAAAATAGAAATCTATTCTTTTTTTGATCCTTTTAGCAAAGATTGTTTTAAATTATCTGCAATCTTATCAAAATTAAGAATTGAATATAATAAATATATAAAGATAAGACATATTTTAAACCCTTCTTTAAAGGTATTAACTAAGTGTCAAGCTCAAAGTACTTCAGATTTTGACAATATTGCACTTGCCTATAAAGCCGCTGAACTTCAAGGTCGTATCAGAGCAGAAAGATTTATACATTTAATGCAAAATGAAATCATTCCAAAACGTGATATTATTACCGAAGATATGATTTCTGATTGTATTAATAATGCCGGCATTGACTATCAAGTTTTTAAAGAAGACTTGCAAAAGGACAAGTTGACTGACAGCTTGAAAGTTGATCTTCACATTGCAAGAGAAATGGAAATAGAACAAGCTCCCTCACTTGTTTTTTTCAGCGAAAATGTTCATGAAGAAGGTTTAAAAGTCGAAGGATTATATCCTTATCATATTTATACTTACATTATTAATGAGTTAATGGGACAACCTATAGAGAAAAATCTTCCTCCAAAATTAGAATACTACATTCAAAAGAAACAACTAGTAACAATGGAAGAACTTTTAACGATCTATGAATGGCCTGAAAAATTGCTAAATAAAGAATTAAAGAAACTCACACTTCAACAAAAAGTTGAAAAGTTGCAATATCCAGAGGGAGAATTTTGGAAATCTAAAATGCCTCAGTGTTAATGATAGATATGATGAGAGCTATACAAATTTCATTTTGAAAATTATATCTTAATTACGATAGCGTGGACTCTCGAGTATAAAAAGAAGAATTCACATTTATGTTTAACTCAGTTATCTATAATTTAAAAAATCGCCTATGACGTGAATAGTTGTCATAGGCGATTTTTAATATTTACTGATTTATTTTTTATTAAAAATATACACAATAATGTATATATCATGTATAGCAAAAATTTTTAAATTCACTTTAAAAATTTGCAAATAAAAAAACGCCGTGTCTGATTACACGACGCTAAACAAAGGGGATGGGAGAAATTTTTCACTTCAAACAAAGGGGTATGTTTGTTATGTGATTAATTTCATGTTCATAATATAACACGGTAAAATATCCTTTTCAACCCTTGTTTATTCATAAAACCAAATTGTCACAATCTGTTCATATTGTAAGCGAATTCAATTCTACTAAGCTTTCATTAACTTTTCAAAAGCATCTAATTTTTGTTCGAATACTTCACAAGCTTCCTCTATTGGTTGAGGTGTTGTCATGTCAACACCTGCATTTTTTAATATTTCAATCGGATAGTTTGAGCTACCCTTTTTTAAGAATTCATTGATATATCGTTCAACAGCAGGTTGACCCTCAGTTAAAATTTGATGACTTAAACTTTGTGCTGCACTATAACCAGTTGCGTATTGATATACATAATAATTCATATAGAAATGAGGAATACGTGACCATTCTTTACTAATATCATCGTCAGTTTCTACTGCTTCACCAAAATATAGTTTGTTCAGTTTAGCATATTCTTCATTCATACGATTTGGCGTTAACGGCTCCCCAGCTTCTTCTATTTGATGTATTTTATGTTCAAATTCAGCAAACATTGTTTGACGGAATAGTGTTGCTCTAAATCGTTCTAATTCTTGGTTAAGTAACAATAGACGTCGTTCATCATCTAAATGTTTGTCCATGTAGTCACTAAGTAAAGCCTCATTACAAGTTGATGCTACCTCAGCGACAAAGATTGTATAATCGCTTAAATTTGATGGTTGATTCTGTCTACTAAAGTAACTATGTGCAGAGTGACCAAATTCATGTACTAAAGTATATAAATCAGAAACAGTGTCTGACCAGTTAAGTAAAATGAAAGGATTAGTTAAATGTCCACCGGATGAATATCCACCTGAACGTTTACCTTTATTTTCATATACATCGACCCAACGGTTATCTAGACCTTTCTTAACCACGTTTAAGTATTCTTCTCCCATTGGTTCAAGTGCTTTTAACATCCAGGATTTTGCCTCTTCATATGGCATTTCAAATTTGACATCTTTAACAAGAGGTGTATAAAGATCATACATTTTTAAATCGTCTAAACCTAGTAACTCTTGTCTAAGCTTCGTGTATCTGTGTAATAAAGGTAAGTATTTATGGACCGTTTTGATTAAGTTATCGTAAACAGCTTCTGGAATATGATTATTACTTAAAGCTCTTTCACGTGCTGAACGATAATGATGAGTTCTAGCATTAAATACATTTTTCTTAACCTCACCAGCTAAAGTAGCACCTAGCGTGTTATTATGCGCACCGTATGCTTTATAAACATTTCTAAAAGCAGAAGCTCTTAACTCACGATCATCAGACTCTAAATACTTGATAAATGTACCTTGTGTTAAAGGATAAGCTTGACCATCTTTATCTATAGCATCTTCAAATTCTAAATCTGCATTGCTGAACATTCCATATACATTAGAAGGCGTTGAAAGTGCGTCTTGTGCTTCTGTTAATAACTTTTCTGTATTCGCATCTAATATATGTGGACGTTTCTCATTAATCAATTTCAAATCAAATTCATATCGTTTTAAATCATTATTAGAATCGATAAAAGATTGAATAGTAGCTTCATCTAGTTGTAAAATTTCAGGTACTAAAAAACTCCATGCAGAGCTATATTTAATAACAAGTTGATGTGCACGCGCTTCTAAACCGGTATATTTATCATTTGCAGTATCTTGATCTTGTTTTAAATGTGCGTATACATATACCTTTTCTAATTTTGTACCTAACTCGTCTTCAAGACTTAGCGCTTCATATAATGTTTCAGCACTTTCTCCAAGATGACCTTTAAATTTTTCTTCTTCACCTATTTTAGCTTCAATACTTTTAAAAGCTTCTTCAAATGCTTCATCACTTTTAAAAATAGTTGTTAAATCCCATGTATATTCAGGATATTTACGTTCCTGTTCTTCTCTTGTTAATTGTTGACTCATAATGTAAACCTCCTTAATAATCTGAATAGCTTAATTTTCTCATTTTAGCACTACTTTTGCACGTTTAAGCTTTCGTGTTCATATAAATAATCAAATTCACGCAAAATAGTACTTAATATTTGACGTTTGTCGTATTGAAACGTTGCAAACACCCTAAACTTCACTTGACTAAGAAGTTGTTTACATAATTCGTTGTCATTTAATGTTCTTCTTAGCAACAAATATTTTAATTGCCATTCTATTGGATGCGTTATTAAATATATTTGATGTGGTACAACATATCCTAATTTACAAATTACATCAGAATCATACATATTTAATTGATACATGGCACTGAGTGTAGGTTCTAAAACACTGTGGCGCTTTCTACAATAGTTTATATAACGTTGTATATTAGAAGCAGATAACCTAAAATTGGGAACATTATTTGATTGAAAAGTCATATTTATTATATCCTCAAATTTTAAAACTTTTCTTTGAGCAACAAAATTTTTACCGCCTACATGTTGAAGTTGACTATATAATATTAATACAAACTTTTTGGAATCCCATGTTACTAATGTTCTATTAATTGGATGAATAAAAGCACTTTGAAATGGTGATAATTTAACGTATTTATATTTCAAAGGAACATCTTTAATAATCCAAATCACATTCAAACCTATTCGCTTTAAACCAGTTGTTCGGCGAATAATTTTACTGATACTTATTTTAGAAAATTGAACTTCAATTGCATTTTCTTGATTGATCACAATATCTGGATATTGCAAAACTTCTTTGTAATAAGGTTCAATTTCCACGTTAAAATTCAATGCTTTATAAATTCTTGCTAAATATAACTTTGCTTCATAATGTTCAACTGATTCTGACTTTGAACAGCGGTGATTAAAACGTGTTTTATGCGCAAAGTGAGCTATTAAAGTCATCCCTTGTTTGAGTATCACCTCAGACTTACAGTGAGGACATTGATATTTATCAAATTTGTTTGCATGTTGCGCTAAAATTTTCTGACCTTGCTGATTGATTGCCATTAACATCTCTTCACCCCATTATTAATAACGGAGTACAGCATAGTTTTACTTTTTAAAATAAAAAAAGGTGCCCAATGGCACCTTTTAAATCATTATTATTCGTTTGTATCAGTAAAGTATTTACGTACTTGAGAAGTAACATTGTGACTCATAATAATCTTAGCGTAGTCGTTTAAATAAATATTTGTTTTATCAGTTGGATATGCAAACTCCAATAACTGACTATAACTATCGTTAATCATCTCTTGTGAAACTGAATCATCAAAATGAATTGAGTAATAATATTTATTATCAATCATATATAATAAATCTTCAAATTCATCAGTGTTTTGATTATTATGATAAGCATAGTCGATAACTTGCTCTAAATCGTCAAACTTCACTATAATATTTCTCACATTTGATGGCTTATGCGCACGTCTTTGTTGTTTATCTTGATGGTTTTTCTTTTGTTGTTTACGTTGTTCAAATAAATCTTCTAAACTTTCTTCACCTTCAAGTGTTTGAGCCAATAATTCATTTACCTGATCATCAAATTGATGATTTGTATCATCATCTGACATATTCATAGCATCTTCATTTTTTGATTTAGAAATTGTTACTTCCACGCCCTTTTCAAAAGCGTGTACTTGAATCCAAAGTGGACCTTCAACTACAAAATCCTCTTCTTCATTAATTTCATCCATCATTGACCAGAAAAATTCTTCACCACGTTTACGGTTACTCCATAGGTCTTCACGACTAAAACCACGTGCTTCAATGTCACTATATGTTATAAACAATTTTACTGTTGTATCATCAACACGTTCTATTCTCATATCATCTCACTCCTTACAGTCGATGAATAGTAACCATATTGTATTAGAACGAAGGTTAAATTACAATTTATTTGTTTGATTAAATTTAACTATTATTCATTTGGACATCTATTCTAACATATTCCCTGTTTTATTAACAAAAAACTTACTTTAAATAAGATTATATATAAAACATACTAAGATTAGCTATGAAGAAATCTATGACGATAGATTTTTTCATAGCTATTTTTTATAGTTATAGAGA
>OIFG01000049.1_pt1 | contig 108722 bp, 90 predicted proteins | sample 1582031 | NCBI WGS metagenome assembly OIFG01 (sample SAMN07501051, study PRJEB24779) | human gut metagenome | isolation source: stool | host: human infant | place: USA: Pittsburgh, PA | reverse complement strand
CCCAAACCCCAAACCCCAAACCCCAAACCCCAAACCCCAAACCCCAAACCCCAAACCCCAAACCCCAAACCCCAAACCCCAACCCCCAAACCCCAACCCCACCCTCAAACCCGTTCAGGGGCTAACCACAGCCCCTTATCAAACCTGAAATCAGTCAGCCTTCACCAACTTCCACTCACACTCAATGCACCCTGATATACGGCTCCTTCACAAACTCATTCAGCAGCCAGACCAGATCGTGCAGCAGCCCCGCCAGTTCTTTCTCGACTTTGACGGACAACGTTCCACCCAAAATTGCCTGCGCCAAAGCCAGCGCATAATCCACCTGGGGAGCGGTTTCCTGCCAGCAGTCCGGCATACAGGAGTTAAGCGTTTCCCCCTGGATCAACTGGGCGATAAGGTGCGGCGGGAGTTCGGCATCACAGCGTTCACGCAGCTGGCGCAGCGCGTGCAGCAGACCTTCGCAGAGGGCAGTGCGGGATGCTCTGTCGTCCGTTTCGATCAACACGCTCACCAGCGCGGCGCAGCGATCGGCGACCTCGAAGAGATCCGCAGAAGCAGAAAGCGGCATAGTCAGGGAAGCGGGAATAACCTGTTCGTCAGATTGCGGGTAAGTCAGGGTTGAAATAGTAGTCATCATGACATCCTCTACGTGTAGTCCATTTAACTACCCAGTGAGTTCCTACGCTCGGGGGGTAGCGCTGACGGAGGTAGGAATACCGCCCACATAGAAAACGGCCAGCCTTTCGGCTGCTCCGCCAGCGTTACCGTGATTTTACGGGATAAGCACTGTCGCGACATATAAATATCGCTATGTGGAACACGGGTTCCTACGCCCGATTGCGGATGTGCCGCAACGCCGTCACTTTACGAGCCTGATTTCGGGATTAAAAGCCTTAACCCTGAATTACATAAGGTTACTTTAAGGTTTGCGAGCATCCTTCCAGAAAGGCCACGCGGGGGCGCTTCGCTTGCCCGATCTACCATGCCAATGCCGTCGCTTTTCAAATGAATAACCTTCCCGGCGCTGTCACCCCCTACAGCAAACCCGTCAACACTGTCATCGTCACTTATGTCGATGACACTCACCCATCCAAATAAAAACCATAAATTTCAATGAATTAAATTTTGGCGCGGTTTATGCATACCTCCGGCAAGCTAACCATCATTCCGGAGATTAAGGATGAACCGTTTCATCATCGCCGATGCCAGCAAATGCATTGGCTGTCGTACCTGTGAAGTGGCCTGCGTGGTGTCGCACCACGACACCCAGGACTGCGCCTCGCTGACCCCGCAGAACTTCCTGCCGCGCATTCACGTCATCAAAGGCGTCAACGTCTCCACGGCCACCATGTGCCGCCAGTGTGAAGACGCCCCCTGCGCCAGCGTCTGCCCGAACGGGGCGATCACCCGCGATAACGATTTTGTTCACGTCCATCAGGAGCGCTGCATCGGGTGCAAAACCTGCGTGGTGGCCTGCCCGTACGGCGCGATGGAAGTGGTGCTACGTCCGGTTGTGCGCAGCATCGGTGCCGGGCTGAATGTGATGTCGGAAAAGGCCGAGGCCAACAAGTGCGACCTCTGCTACCACCAGCCGGACGGCCCCGCCTGCATTCAGGCCTGCCCGACCAATGCCATCGTCTGTATCGACAGGCAGAAGCTTGAGCAGTTGAGTCTGGAAAAACGCCGCCGTGCGGCGATGGACACACTTTCCTCGCAGATGCTGTAAGCCTCTGCCTTCTTTTCACTTTTAGCAGGTCTGTTACTGATGAAAAAAATCACCAGCGTCTGCCCGTACTGCGGTGCGGGCTGTAAATTAAAACTTGTCGTTGATAACAATAAAATTGTTCGTGCCGAAGGCGCACAGGGCGTCACCAACCAGAATCAGCTGTGCCTGAAAGGCTACTACGGCTGGGATTTTCTCAACGATACCCGGCTACTGACGCCGCGCCTCACCCAGCCGATGATCCGCTACCAGAAGGGCGGCAAGTTTGTGCCGGTCTCCTGGGAGGAGGCCATCCGCTATACCGCCCGTCGCCTGAGCGAAATCAAGGCCAACTATGGCCCGCGCGCCATCATGACCACCGGATCGTCCCGTGGCACCGGGAATGAAACCAACTACGTAATGCAGAAGTTCGCCCGCGGGGTGCTCAACACCAACAACGTCGACTGCTGCGCCCGCGTCTGCCACGGGCCGAGCGTGGCCGGGTTGCAGGAGACGCTGGGCAACGGGGCGATGAGCAACTCCATCAGCGATATTGAAAACTCAAAATGTCTGCTGATCTTCGGCTACAACTGCGCCGACTCACACCCGATCGTCGCCCGCCGGGTGATCAAAGCGAAACAGAACGGCGCGCGGGTGATCGTCTGCGATCCGCGCAAAATCGAAACCGCACGCATTGCCGACCGGCATCTGCAGATCCACAACGGCTGCAACATGGCGCTGGTGAATGCCTTCATTTACACCCTGCTGGACGAAAACCTCTACAACGCCGACTACGTGGCCCGCTACACCGAGGGGCTGGACGTGCTGCGCAAAACGGTCAGCGGGTACGCCCCGGAAAACGTCGAGGAGATTACCGGCGTCAGCGCCCGGGAGATCCGTGATGCGATGCGCATCTACGCCGCCGCGCCGTCCGCTACCGTGATGTGGGGGATGGGCGTCACCCAGTTCGGGCAGGCGGTGGACGTGGTGAAAGGGCTTTCAACCCTGGCGCTGCTCACCGGCAACCTCGGGCGTGAGCACTGCGGCGTCGGCCCGGTGCGCGGGCAGAATAACGTGCAGGGCGCGTGCGACATGGGGGTGATCCCCAACCAGTTCCCCGGCTATCAGAACGTGACGGACCCGCAGGTGCGCGAGAAATTCGCCCGGGCGTGGGGAGTCGATCCCGCCCTGATGGATGACCAGGTCGGCGTGCGGATCACCGAAGTGCCGCACCTCGCGCTGGAGGGCAAGGTCAAAGCCTATTACATCATGGGGGAAGATCCGCTCCAGACCGAAGCCGATCTGGGCCTGGTGCGCAAAGGGTTTGACGCGCTCGACTTCGTGGTGGTGCAGGACATCTTTATGACCAAAACCGCCGAGGCGGCAGATGTGCTGCTGCCCGCCACCTCCTGGGGCGAACACGGCGGGGTCTTTACCTGCGCCGACCGCGGTTTCCAGCGCTTTGAAAAAGCCGTTGAGCCAAAGGGCAACGTCAAGCGCGACTGGGAGATCATCAGCCTGATCGCCACCGCGATGGGCTACCCGATGGCGTACCGCGACAACCAGCAGATCTGGGACGAGATGCGCGAACTCTGCCCGCTGTTCTACGGCGTGACCTACGAAAAAATGGGCGACATGGGACACATCCAGTGGCCGTGCCCGACACTCGATCATCCGGGCACGCCGTGGCTCTACGCAGACAACCGCTTTGACACCCCGAGCGGCAAAGGGCAGTTGTTTGCCGCCCCGTGGCGCAAACCGGCAGAGATGCCGGACGCCGACTATCCGCTGGTGCTCTGCACCGTGCGCGAGGTGGGGCACTACTCCTGCCGTTCGATGACCGGCAACTGCGCGGCGCTGCAAACCCTGGCCGATGAGCCGGGCTTTGTGCAGATCAACCCGCAGGATGCGGAAAAGCTCGGCATCCGCGATCGCCAGCTGGTGTGGGTCAGCTCCCGCCGCGGGAAGGTGATCAGCCGCGCCGACGTCAACGAACGCATCAATGAAGGGGCGGTATACATGACCTATCAATGGTGGATTGGGGCCTGCAACGAGCTGACCCAGGACAACCTCGACCCGGTCTCGAAAACCCCGGAAACCAAATACTGCGCGGTGAAGATCGACACCATTGCCGATCAATCCTGGGCGGAAAACTATGCCCAGACCACCTACAGCGCCATGAAACAACGCCTGCGCGAGGCGGTAGAGAGTTAACGCATGTGTACAAACGGCACGCTGCTGCGCATTCGCGGCAAAGTCCAGGGGGTGGGGTTCCGCCCCTGGGTCTGGCAACTGGCCCGGCAACTGGGGTTGAAGGGCGACGTCTGCAACGACGGGGCAGGCGTGGTGGTGCGTCTCAGCGGTGAGACGCAAGACTTCATCACCCGGCTGGCCGCCGGTGGCCCGCCGCTGGCGCGTATTGATGATATCAGCGAGCAGCCGTGGCAGTGGTCGCCGCTGCCGGTGGCGTTCACCATTCTGCCGAGCCAGCAGGGGCAGATGACCACCCAGGTGGTGCCGGATGCCGCGACCTGTCCGCACTGTCTGGCGGAAATGAACGATCCGCGCGAGCGTCGCTACCGTTATCCCTTTATCAACTGCACCCACTGCGGGCCGCGCTTCACCATTATCCGGGCGATGCCTTACGACCGCCCGGCCACCACCATGGCGGCATTTGCGCTGTGTCCGGCCTGCGAAGCGGAGTACCGAGACCCGGCCGACCGGCGCTTTCACGCCCAGCCGGTGGCCTGCCCGGAGTGCGGGCCGCAGCTTAGCTGGGTGTGCGGCGAAGCGCGGGAAGAGAAAGACCACGCCCTGCGGGCCGCGGAAGCGATGCTTAAGCAGGGCGGGATCGTGGCGATAAAAGGCCTCGGTGGCTTTCATCTGGCCTGCGATGCCAGCGATGCGCAGGCGGTTAACCGCCTGCGCGAGCGCAAGCAGCGTCCGGCGAAGCCGCTGGCGGTGATGATCCCCGAGCGATTAGCCCGGACTCTGCCCGCCGGGGCGCAGGCGCTGCTGCGTTCAACGGCCGCGCCGATTGTGCTGGTGGATAAGCGGCTCCTGGCCTGCTGCGAGGCCATCGCGCCGGGGCTGAACGAGGTGGGGGTGATGCTGGCGGCGAACCCGCTCCAGCACCTGCTGATGCAGGATCTGGATCGCCCGCTGGTGATGACCTCCGGCAACCTGAACGGCTGCCCGCCTGCGCTGACCAACGATCGGGCATTACAGGATCTGGCCGGCATTGCAGACGGCTGGCTGCTGCATAACCGCGAGATCGTCCAGCGCATGGATGACTCGGTGCTGCGCGCCAGCGGGGAAATGCTGCGCCGCTCCCGGGGCTTTGTCCCGGATGCGCTGCCGTTACCGCCCGGTTTTGACGCTGTGCCGTCGCTGTTGTGTCTTGGCGCGGATCTGAAAAATACCTTCTGCCTGATGCGCGGCGGGGAGGCGATCCTGAGCCAGCATCTGGGCGATCTGGGGGATGACGACGCGCTGGGCCAGTGGCAGCAGGCCCTGAATGCGTTGCAGGATCTCTGGCAGTTTATCCCGGAGGGGGTGGTGACCGATGCCCATCCCGGCTATCGCTCCACCCTGCTGGGGGAGCAAATGTCATATCCGCACTATCGCGTGCTGCATCACCACGCCCACGCCGCGGCCTGCCTGGCGGAACACGGCTGGCCGCGCGACGGCGGGGATGTGATCGCCCTGGTACTGGACGGTATCGGCCAGGGGGAAAACGGCGCACTGTGGGGCGGGGAGTGCCTGCGGGCCAACTACCGTCGCAGTGACCGGCTCGGCGGCCTGCCCGCAGTGGCGCTGCCCGGCGGCGATCTGGCGGCGCGCCAGCCGTGGCGCAACCTGCTGGCCCAGTGGCAGGCGTTTGTGCCCGAGTGGCAGACCCTGCCCGAGGCCGATGCGCTGCGGGATAAACCCTGGCAGCCGCTGGCCCGGGCGATCGCGCGCGGGGTGAATTGCCCAACGGCCTCATCCACCGGACGGCTGTTTGATGCCGTGGCCGCCGTAACAGGCTGCGCCCCGGCGCAGCTCAGCTACGAGGGGGAGGCCGCCTGTCGGCTGGAGGCTCTGGCGCTGCGTGGCGGGCCGGTCAGCCATCCGGTCACATTGCCGGTACGCGACGGCGAGCTGGATATGGCGACGTTCTGGCAACAGTGGCTGGGCTGGCAGGCCAGTGCCGAACAACGCGCCTGGGCGTTTCACGACGCGCTGGCAAAAGGGCTGGCAACGCTGGCGGCGTCGCATGCCCGGATGCGCAACCTCGACACCGTCGTTTGCAGCGGCGGGGTCCTGCATAACCGGCTCCTGCGGGAACGCCTGCATTTCTGGCTGAGCGATTTTACCGTGCTGTTTCCCGGGCGGCTGCCCGCCGGAGACGGCGCGATTGCATTTGGACAGGCGGTGATCGCTGCCGCGTCTTTTTCTTAAATCGGGATATCACGATGTTTATCAAATACTTCAATAACCACCCTAAAGCCATGGCGCTGATGCTGGCCTTGATCGCCACCAATGTTGTCGCCTGGGGGACGGCGTTTTACCTCTTTCACAACACCCCGTCGCTGATGGCGGCCAGCCTGCTGGCCTGGTGCTACGGCCTGCGTCATGCGGTGGATGCTGACCACATCGCCGCCATCGATAACGTTACCCGCAAGATGATGCAGCAGGGCAAACGCCCGTGTGGAATTGGGGCCTGGTTCTCGCTGGGTCACTCCACCATCGTGGTGCTGGCCTCCATCGCCATCGCGGCGACCGCCACGGCCTTCAGCCGCAATATGGAATGGTTCCACGAAACCGGCGGCATGATCGGCACGGCGGTATCGGCCTTTTTCCTGCTGGCGATGGCGCTGGTGAACCTGGTGATCCTGCGCGATGTCTGGGGCAGCTTTAATAAAATGAAGCGCGGTGAGAAGGTGCCGGAAGCGGTCTCCTTTGCCCGCGGTGGGGTGATGAACTGGCTGTTCCGCTCGGCGTTCCGCCTGGTGACCCGCAGCTGGCATATGTATCTGGTGGGCTTTCTGTTTGGTCTGGGCTTTGATACCGCCACGGAGATCGGCGTGCTGGGGATCTCCGCAGCCGGTGCCTCCAGCGGCATGTCGGTGTGGGCGATCATGGTGTTCCCGCTGCTGTTTACCAGCGGCATGGCGCTGATTGATACCCTCGACAACCTGATTATGGTGGGTGCTTATGGCTGGGCCTTCAATAAGCCGCAGCGCAAGCTCTATTACAACATCACCATCACCGGCACGTCGGTGGTAGTGGCGCTGTTTATCGGCGGGCTGGAAGCGCTGGGCCTGCTGGCCGATAAATTTGGCCTGACGGGCGGGCTGTGGAATAGCGTGGCAGCGCTGAACGACAATCTGGGTAACGCCGGGTTTATCGTGGTCGGGCTGTTTATCGTCTGCTGGATCGCCTCGCTGATTAACTACCGCTTCAAAGGTTACGACGCGCTGGTGGTTCGCTAGGCGCTGCTCGTCATCGCTGTCCGTTCGTCATGGCATTTTTGACGAATGGACAGTGCACCGCACCATTCCTCCGTTATTTTCCTTCTTTTTCAGCTACTTAAATTATAAATGCTTGCTGGCACACTTCATGCATACCGCTGAGGACATATTACTAACGGAGTAACTACCGATGAAGAAAGTCGTCACGGTTTGCCCCTATTGCGCATCGGGTTGCAAAATCAACCTGGTGGTCAATAACGGCAAAGTCGTCAAGGCGGAAGCAGCACAGGGTAAGACCAACCAGGGCGATCTCTGCCTGAAAGGGTATTACGGCTGGGATTTTATCAACGATACGCAGATCCTGACCCCGCGCCTGAAATCGCCGATGATCCGTCGCGAGCGCGGCGGCAAGCTGGAAGCCGTCTCCTGGGACGAAGCGCTGGATTACGTTGCCACGAAACTCAACGCGATCAAAGCCGCACACGGCCCGGATGCGATCATGACCACCGGGTCATCGCGCGGCACCGGCAACGAAACCAACTACATCATGCAAAAATTTGCCCGCGCGGCAGTCGGCACGAACAACGTCGACTGCTGCGCGCGCGTCTGACACGGCCCATCGGTTGCAGGTCTGCACCAGTCGGTCGGTAACGGCGCAATGAGTAACTCCATTGTCGGTATAGAAAAAGCCGATATGGTCTTTATTTTTGGCTATAACCCGGCGGATTCGCACCCCATCGTGGCGAACCGGGTGATTAAAGCCAAACGCAACGGGGCGAAGATTATCGTCTGCGATCCGCGCAAAATTGAAACCGCGCGCATTGCCGATATGCATCTGGCGTTGAAAAACGGCTCCAACATCGCGCTGCTCAATGCGATGGGGCATGTGATTATTGAGGAACAGCTGTACGACCGGGCGTTTGTGGCGGCGCGTACTGAAGGCTTCGAGGAGTATCGCAAAATCGTTGAAGGCTATACGCCGGAATCGGTGGAAGCCATCACCGGGGTGAGCGCCCAGGAGATCCGTCAGGCGGCAAGTATGTACGCCGCTGCGGAAAACGCCGCCATTCTGTGGGGCATGGGCGTGACCCAGTTCTACCAGGGCGTGGAAACCGTGCGTTCCCTGACCAGCCTGGCGCTGCTCACAGGCAACCTCGGCAAGCCGTATGCAGGGGTTAACCCGGTGCGCGGTCAGAACAACGTGCAGGGCGCGTGCGACATGGGTGCGCTGCCGGATACCTATCCGGGCTATCAGTACATCAATAACCCGGAGAACCGGGCCAAATTCGCCAAAGCCTGGGGCGTGGCGTCTCTGCCTGCCCATACCGGCTATCGCATCAGCGAGCTGCCTCACCGGGTCGCTCACGGCGAAGTGCGTGCCGCGTACATCATGGGGGAAGATCCACTCCAGACGGACGCCGAGCTGTCTGCGGTGCGTAAGGCCTTTGAAGAGCTGGAGCTGGTCATCGTGCAGGATATCTTTATGACCAAGACCGCCGCCGCCGCCGATGTGATCCTGCCGTCCACCTCCTGGGGTGAGCACGAAGGGGTTTACACCGCCGCCGACCGCGGTTTCCAGCGCTTCTTCAAAGCGGTAGAGCCGAAGTGGGACCTGAAAACCGACTGGCAGATCATCAGCGAGATCGCCACCCGGATGGGCTATCCGATGCACTATGACAACACCCAGCAGATCTGGGATGAACTCCGTCATCTGTGTCCGGATTTCCTGGGTGCCACTTACGAGAAGATGGGCGAGCTGGGCTACATCCAGTGGCCGTGCCGCGACGAGTCAGAGGCCGATCAGGGGACGGATTACCTGTTCGAAAAAGAGTTCTCTACCCCGAACGGGCTGGGGCAACTCTATACCTGTGACTGGGTGGCACCGATCGACAAGCTCACCGAGGAGTACCCGCTGGTGCTCTCGACGGTGCGTGAGGTCGGCCACTACTCGTGCCGTTCGATGACCGGCAACTGTGCCGCGCTGGCTGCGCTGGCCGATGAACCGGGCTATGCGCAGATCAATACCGCCGACGCGAAGCGCCTCGGCATTGAGGACGAAGCCCTGGTGTGGGTCACGTCGCGCAAAGGCAAAGTCATTACCCGCGCGCAGGTGAGCGATCGCCCGAATATCGGCGCGGTGTACATGACCTACCAGTGGTGGATTGGAGCCTGTAACGAGCTGGTGACGGAGAACCTCAGCCCGATTACCAAAACGCCGGAGTATAAGTATTGCGCCGTGCGCGTGGAGCCGATTGCCGACCAGCAGGGTGCCGAGCAGTACGTGATTGATGAATATCACAGGCTGAAAAAGCACCTGAAGGAGCTGGCAAGAGGGTAATGCCAGACCCTGCAAAAGCAGCCTTTCGGGGCTGCTTTTTTTGCTTTTGCCGCCAGAAAAAAAAGATATCTCGCTGATTGTGGGCCACATTAAATTTAAAAATGAGACAACGCATTTTTTAGCCGAGAATATATTCGCGCAATCAGAATGTCAGGAAAAATAAAATAACGAAGGCGTTTATCAGCCGTTCAGCCATCCGGGTGTTTGAATGGGTAAAATAAATAATATAAACATTGCTTAGCTAATTTTTCTGTGTCTTAATAGCGCCATCGGTTTGGAAAACAGACCTTACGAAAGCAGTTTTAGTAAAGCAGTCCTCATTTCAGGTGTTATCCACAGATACCCTTCTTCATGAGTCTCCTCCTAAGTGCCAGGTAAGACACTCTCTCAATACAGGCCATCACTGCCGCGATTAAGTGGCTCATAATTAAGGAATTATCTATGTCTAATAAAATGACTGGTTTAGTAAAATGGTTTAACGCAGATAAAGGTTTTGGCTTTATCACCCCTGATGACGGCAGCAAAGATGTCTTCGTACATTTCTCTGCGATTCAGAGCGACAGCTTCAAAACTCTGGATGAAGGGCAGAAAATCTCCTTCACCATTGAAAATGGCGCTAAAGGTCCTGCTGCCGGAAACGTCACAGTTCTGTAATCTGCGTTAATTATCAGTAGTTATTACGATAGCGATGAAGGTAATAGCCTGAGCAGTTAATCTCTGCTGATAAAAAATAAACCCGCCCTGAGCGGGTTTTTTATTGCCTGAATTTAGCCTGGCCGCGCTGCGTTTATTTTTGCCGGGCGTAATAAATAAATCGCTACGTTTAAACCGGACGGCATTGACTCACCGATTGCTGAAAGCAAGCCGGGCGGCAAAGCATAAAAAGAGCCCGCCGGTGGCCCGATCCATCGCCATGATGACGCGCTTTTTTTTCAGGAGGCCGGATGCCAGCTGTGTGGACAGGATCAGCGTCACCGACCACAGGGTGCCGATCAGCACATGAATGCTGACCAGAATAAATGTCCAGATGAAAGGCGAATGCCCGGCCGGGATGAACTGCGGTAAAAACGAGACGTAAAAAATGCCCATTTTTGGATTAAGTACGTTCCCCAGCATCCCCTTTACAAACCAGTTGCTTCGGGAAGCGGGCGTTTCATCGTTCTGAGTGAATGACGATCGGGGGCGCATCAGCAGCTGTAAGCCCAGCCAGCTCAGGTAAGCCGCGCCGCAGATTTTAAGAAGGGTATACGCCAGTTCGGACCAGGCCAGCAGCGCACCCACCCCGAGTGCGACAAGCGCCCCCCAGATGAAACAGCCGGCATCAATGCCGAGCGCCGCCTGAAATGCTTTCTTTCCCCCTTCGGCGCAGGCCGTTCGAAGGATAAGGGCGGTATCAAGACCGGGGGTAAGCGTCAGCAGTAAGGCGGCGAAGGAGAAAGCGAGAAGTGAATCGGTGACAGACATTTTCTTTATCCGAAAGGACGGATGTTAGTCACTTATTTACATTCGATCAACATCTCGCTAAGCCAGATTCAGGATGGACCTTAAAAATTCCAGTCCTCATCCTCGGTTTCGACCGCTTTTCCCATCACATACGACGACCCCGACCCCGAAAAGAAGTCATGGTTTTCGTCGGCATTGGGTGACAGCGCCGCGAGGATCGCCGGGTTCACTTCGGCCATCTCCGGTGGGAACAGCGCCTCGTAGCCCAGGTTCATCAGCGCCTTGTTGGCGTTGTAGCAGAGGAACGCCTTCACATCCTCTTCCCAGCCCGTTCCGGCATACAGCTCGTCGGTATAGGACAGTTCGTTGTCATAGAGATCCATCAGCAGATCCAGCGCAAAGTTTTTTAACGCCTCGCGCTCGGCCTCGCTCACTTTCTCCAGCCCTTTCTGGTACTTATAGCCAATGTAGTACCCGTGTACCGCTTCGTCGCGGATGATGAGCCGAATCAGATCCGCGGTGTTGGTCAACTTGCCGCGGCTCGACCAGTACATCGGCAGCCAGAAGCCGGAATAGAAGAGGAACGACTCCAGAAACACGCTGGCGATCTTCTTCTTCAGGGGTTCATCGGCTCGATAATGTTCCAGCACCCGCTGGGCTTTGCGCTGCAACGCCTCGCTCTCTTCGCTCCAGCGGTAGGCGGCATCCACGTCTTTGGTCTGACAGAGGGTGGAAAAGATCGAGCTGTAGGAGCGGGCATGCACCGCCTCCATAAAGCTGATGTTCGACATCACCGCCTCTTCGTGCGGCGTCAGCGCATCGGCGATCAGGGCCGGGGCGCCCACGGTGTTCTGCACCGTGTCGAGCAGCGTCAGGCCGGTAAAGACGCGAATGGTGAGCTGCTGCTCGGCGTGGCTCAGCGTGGCCCATGCCTGCACGTCATTAGACAGGGGCACCTTTTCTGGCAGCCAGAAGTTGCTGGTCAGGCGGTTCCACACCTCCAGATCTTTATCATCTTCGATGTTGTTCCAGTTAATGGCCTGTACCCGTGACAGTTTCATCCTCTCTCCTTACAGCGCGCAGGACACGCAGCCTTCTGTTTCGGTGCCTTCCAGCGCAAGCTGGCGCAGGCGAATGTAGTACAGGGTCTTGATCCCTTTCTTCCACGCGTAAATCTGCGCTTTGTTGATGTCGCGGGTGGTGGCGGTATCGGGGAAGAACAGCGTCAGCGACAGCCCCTGATCGACGTGCTTTGTCGCCTCGGCATAGGTATCGATAATTTTTTCCGGGCCAATCTCGTAGGCATCCTGATACAGGGCCAGGTTGTCGTTGGTCATAAACGGGGCAGGGTAGTAGACGCGCCCGGTTTTGCCCTCTTTGCGGATCTCAATTTTCGAGACGATAGGGTGAATGCTTGAGGTCGCATGGTTGATGTAGGAGATAGAGCCGGTCGGCGGCACCGCCTGTAAGTTCTGGTTGTAAATGCCGTACTGCATCACGTCGTCACGCAACTGCTGCCACATCTCGCGCGTCGGCAGGGTAACGCCAGCGCGGGCAAACAGGTCGCGCACTTTCTCCGTTTTCGGCTGCCAGTCGTTTTCCAGATACTGATTAAAATACTCGCCGCTGGCATAGCGCGACTGTTCAAAGCCTGCGAAACGCTGACGGTGTTCGCGCGCCAGCATCATCGAGGTATGCAGGGCGTGCCAGGTGATGGTGTAGAAATAGAGGTTGGTGAAATCCAGTCCCTCCGGGCTGCCGTAGGCGATCCCCTCCCGCGCCAGATAGCCGTGCAGGTTCATCTGCCCGAGGCCGATCGCGTGCGAGGCGGCATTCCCGGCCTCTACCGACGGCACGCTGCGGATGTGGCTCATATCCGATACCGCCGACAGGCCGCGCACCGCGGTTTCGACGGTGCGGCCAAAGTCGGGGGAGTCCATGGTATGGGCAATGTTCAGCGAACCCAGATTGCAGGAGATATCGTGCCCGGTCCGGGTGTAATCCAGATCCTCGTCATAGGTTGAGGCGCTGTTAACCTGCAAAATCTCCGAGCACAGGTTGCTCATGTTGATGCGCCCGGCAATCGGATTAGCGCGATTAACGGTGTCTTCAAACATGATGTACGGATAGCCGGACTCAAACTGGATCTCCGCCAGCCGCTGGAAGAAGTCGCGGGCATTCATCCAGGTCTTGCGAACGCGCGCGTCTGCCACCAGGTCGTCGTACAGCTCGCTAACCGCCACATCACCAAACGGCTTACCGTAGAGGCGCTCCACGTCATAGGGGGAGAACAGCGCCATGTCGGCGTTCTCCTTCGCCAGCCGGAAGGTGATATCCGGGATCACCACCCCCAGCGACAGGGTTTTAATGCGAATTTTTTCGTCGGCGTTTTCGCGTTTGGTATCCAGGAAACGCAGGATATCCGGGTGATGGGCATGCAGATAGACCGCTCCGGCCCCCTGGCGGGCGCCTAACTGGTTGGCGTAGGAGAACGCGTCTTCCAGCATTTTCATGACCGGGATCACCCCGGAGGACTGGTTCTCAATGCGCTTGATGGGTGCCCCGGCTTCCCGCAGGTTCGAAAGCAAAAACGCCACGCCGCCGCCGCGTTTGGAGAGCTGCAACGCCGAGTTTACGGCGCGGCCAATCGACTCCATATTGTCTTCAATGCGCAGCAGGAAGCAGGAGACCAGCTCCCCGCGCTGAGCTTTTCCGCAGTTGAGGAAGGTAGGCGTCGCGGGCTGAAAACGGCCTGCCAGCATCTCGTCGGTGAGCTGGCGGGCCAGGTTTTCATCCCCCTGGGCGAGGGTCAGGGCCACCATCACCACCCGATCTTCAAAGTGCTCAAGGTACTGCTTGCCGTCGAAGGTTTTTAGCGTGTAGCTGGTGTAAAACTTCCACGCGCCGAGGAACGTCTGGAAACGAAAACCGCTGGCGTGAGCATGGGCAAACAGCGCCAGCACAAAGGCAGGATCGAAGCGCGACAGGACCTTCGGATCGTAATAACTCTCGCTGACCAGGTAATCGAGACGCGCCTGCGGGCTGGCAAAGGTCATGGTGTTGGGGTAGACGTGGGCGTTAAAAAAGGCGTCCACCGCCTCATGATCTTTACTGAACTGGATCTTCCCGTCCCGATCGTACAGGTTGAGCATGGCGTTCAGCGCATGGAAATCGGTTGATCGCTGCATTACGCGCTCTGCGGTTGTCGTTGCCAAAATTCGTTCACTCCTTTACGCACGTTATCGACGTCCTGCTGCGTCCCCATCAGCTCGAAGCGATAGAGGTACGGCACGCCGCATTTTTGTGAGATGACATCCCCGGCGCGGCCGAACGCCTCACCGAAATTACGGTTGCCAGCGGCAATCACGCCGCGGATAAGCGCCCGGTTGTGCGGATCGTTGAGAAAGCGGATCGCCTGCCGCGGCACCGCCCCGGCCGTTCCGCCCCCGCCGTAGCTGGGCACCACCAGAATAAAAGGCTCGTCTACCTGGATCCGCTCCCGCTCGTTCAGGGGGATCCGCACGGCGGGTAGCCCTACGCGCGCGATAAAGCGGTGCGTGTTCTCCGAGCTGCTGGAGAAGTAGACGAGAAGGCTCATGCCCGGGCGGCCTGTGCCGGCTGCGGCAGGCGGTTAATCATGTCCGGGCGGAAGCCCGACCACCGGGTGTCACCGGCGATAACCACCGGCAGCTGGCGGAACCCCTGGGCACGAAGGCTCTCTGCTGCATCAGGAACCTGGTCAACAAACACCTGCTCGAAGACCAGGCCGCGGCTCTCCATCGCGCGTTTGGTGGCATGGCACTGCACGCAGTCGGCTCGAGTGTAAATAATAATGCGCATGATTCGTATTTCCATCTAGAATGGGATTCCGACGCCAGTTGCTGCGTCACCGTGAGTCTCTCTTGCTAAAGGAAATACTAGATGTAGTTGCTATAAGTTTCAACCATACAAGATATGGGAAAATATGCGGGAGTTTACTGCCGGGGATGCGTTCAGCGGGAGAGGGCGCGCGCAGGGGTTAAAAAAGAAAAACCCCCACACCAGAGGACATGGGGGCGAAGACGATAGAACAGAATCGGGGATTATTTGCGCAGAGCCAGCAGCGCACCGATAAAGATCCCCACCGCGGCGACAGTACCTACTGCACACATCGGACGTTCACGAATAAAGGTGTTAGCGCAGCCGATGGCATCACAGGCGGCCTGCTTGCCGGTGGAGCGACCCTGCAGACGCGCACGGGTTTCACGCAGCAGCGATTTGGCTTTACGTCTGGCGTCATCCGCTTCGCCCTTCGCATCTGATCCCCAGGATTTCAAAACGCTCTCCAGCGAATCCGCTAATTTCCTGACATCGTTATGGATATCCTGAACATCGTCATCAACATCGTTTCGGTTTGAACGGTTAAACATATGCTTCTCCCTTGAATTTGCGGTAATTAACAGTTTAGACCACCTTTTTAATATCTGAAGCCGGTCACGGCTTATCAGGCCGTTTATGGATTTTTCTGAAAGCACTGCTATTGCTGAATACGGTAAGGTTGCCGGGCAGGAATGATTAAGGTTGCCGGGCAGGAATGATAATGAGGAAAGAATATGTATTTACGACCGGATGAGGTTGCGCGCGAACTTGAAAAAGCGGGATTTACCGTGGATGTGGTAACCCAAAAAGCATACGGGTACCGTCGTGGCGATAATTATGTTTATGTGAACCGCGAAGCACGTATGGGGCGCACGGCGCTGATCATTCATCCCACGCTGAAAGAGAGAAGTCTTTCCTTTGCGGAGCCTGCCTCAGAGATGAAAACCAGCGACCATTATGAGCAGTTCCCGCTCTATTTAGGGGGCAATAACCAGGAACATTATGGTATTCCGCATGGCTTCAGTTCCCGCATGGCGCTGGAACGTTTTCTGAAAGGCCTGTTTGGCGACTCGCAATAACGACGCGACTGGCTTTTCGCCAGTCGCCGTGCCTTACGCTTTGACCTGATGATACTGGCTGACTTTGAACAGACGTCGGCAGTAATCGAGGAAATAGCCGTACACCGCACCCATCATCATCGATACCACGATATTTGAACTTACCGCCGCGGCGATCTGGTGCCAGTCGGCTCCCACCGTTAACAAAATCGCGACATAAACGGGCGACTGAAAAGTGACATACGCAACGACGTCCGCCAGATTTTTCATCCAGCCGGTAGGGGAGTAGCGCCGGGCAAAACGCATCACCGCATCACGATAGAAACCGTACGGCCATGCAATTAAGATATTCACCGGGACGGCGACCAGACGGGAGGAAAGCGACTGCTCGAAGGTCATTCCAGAGAGGAATATTTCAATCAGCATGTTCACCACCGAACAGTAGACCACCATGGCAAAGGTATCCGCTACCGCGTGACGCAGGCGAGACTGCCGAGAGAACATGTTCTGACTCCTTCAGGGTCGTATATCAGAGAGGCTAAAGCGGGACAGGCTAGTGCTTTAGGTTGCTTTATTTTTCGTGTATAGCGTATCTCTCTGCATTAAAACCTACAATTAGCGATAAATTTTTATTTAAAGACGTTTTGTCGGGAAAATGCTCTAAACGAACCGGTTTTGTGAGCGCGGCGGCATTTTCTCTTCGGTCTTTTAATTTTTCCATTACAAACAATAGCTTATATTTTTATTTTTCAGCCTCTGGCATGAGCTGTGTTCCGGCGTGATAACGCTGCGCTTTGCTGGCGGGTTATGTTGTGAGTTTGCGGTTGAGAAGCAAAAGATAGCGGAACAGGGATGTTTGCTTTATGCAGCAGCAATGAATGAATATTCGATATACCATCAAAATAATTGAAGGGGTAATAGCCCTGGAAAAGGTCAGGAGTTAAATAAACCTTAAACTGGTTATAAGAATAATTCATACAAAAAGTAAGGGGTCGTACTTTATATTTCTTTGTTTCATTTAATTTGAGATAAATTATATTTTCCTGCACTGTCGTCTGGATGTTCATAAACAAATGAATTACCATGACCGCTATTGCTTATTTTATCGACTTAAAAGGTTTTCATTTTATATGACTTCGCTGTTACAGAATCTTAATAATATTCGTACTCTGCGCGCCACGGCGCGTGAATTCTCGCTGGACGTGCTGGAAGATATGCTCGAAAAGCTCCGCATCGTCACCGAAGAAAAGCGTAATGAACAGGCTGAAGTTGAACAGCAGCGCGCTGAGCAGAATCAGAAAATTAACGCTCTGCTGGAGAAGATGAAAGCTGACGGTATTTCGGCAGAAGACCTGCTGGGTTCCAACCTGTTGAACACCCCGGCCCAGCCGAAGAAGCGCCAGGCGCGTGCGGCAAAATATCGCTTTACGGATACCGACGGTCAGGTGAAAACCTGGACCGGTCAGGGTCGTACGCCGAAGCCGATTACCCTTGCCCTGGCGGAAGGAAAATCACTGGATGATTTCCTGATTTAATCCGTACCCACCGGGCGGATTAATACCGCCCGGTCGCGTCTGTTTAGCAGACGCCAAAATCGCCATCTTCTTTATACAGCGATACGTCCGCTGCCTTCAGGGTATATTTTTCCCCTTCTTCGTTACTCGCCTGTACTGCCACAATCTGATCGTCGTGTACTTCGATCACTTTCAGCTTTGGACCACCCATACGCGGTTGTACATAATCGCCAACAGAAAACATAGTTATCTCCTCATGATAGTTTCGTCCCTAACAGTAGCCCAGGCGCAGGCCGCGGTACAGCGCCACGCGCGGAATACTCCTAAATCGCCAGCCTAAACCTGTGTAAAGAGGGTAAAAGAGGGTAAAACTGCACGCGAAGGCTGGCAGCTGTGCGTAGACTCACTACGCTTAGAGTTAAAACCTCTTTTTATACAATGACCTGACTGCTTGCATGGAGAATTTATGGGTTTCTGGCGTATCGTAATTACCATCATTTTACCGCCCCTTGGCGTACTGCTAGGCAAAGGCTTTGGCTGGGCGTTTATCCTGAACATCATCCTGACGCTGCTGGGCTACATTCCTGGCCTTATCCATGCGTTCTGGGTGCAGAGCCGCAGCTAAGTTCGCCACAGTAAATCGCTGTAGATCCCGGTCAACACCCCCTGGGGGGCAAACTGCTGTTTGATCCAGCGGGTGACCTGACCGGTAGCCGCATGCTGCGTGGCGAGCAGCATGCGCGAGTCCTGGCGCGGGTTGTTGATTCGCCGCGTGACCAGTAGCCCCGCCTCCACCGCCTCTCTCGCCATATGTTCCGGTAAAAAACCAATCCCTTCCCCGAGGATCTGGCACTGACACTTGGTATTAAAATCCGGGACCAGGATCGCCTCCTGGCCGTGTAGCAACCAGCCCACTTTTTTATTAATGGTATGCGCCGTGTCTTCGACCATGATGTTGGGGTACAGCCGCAGCTGGCTCTCCGCCAGCGGCTCCGGGGCCAGCGCCAGCGGGTGTTCCGGGGCGATGGCAAACACCCAGCGGATCGCGCCGATTTCGGTGTAATCAATCCCGCCCCCGTCGAGCAGGGTATCCGGGGCACCGATGGCGATATTCGCCTGATTATTGATAATCGAATCCCAGACGCCGTTATACACCTCGGTGGTCACCGTGATCTGGCAGGTCGGGAACTGCTTTTTCAGCACCTGCAATAAGCGTGCGGTGTGGCGCGGGGTATAGAGCAGCTGGTTGATGCAGATCCGCACCCGCGTCTCAATCCCCTGGGAAATAGTGTCGATCCCGCGCTTGATGGCGTGGAAGTCATTCAGCAGGTCTATGGCTTTGCGGTAGAAGTAGAACCCTGATTCGGTCAGCTCGATGCTGCGGGTATTGCGCACAAACAGCACCACATCGAGGCCGGTCTCCATACGTTTAATGGTGTAGCTGATGGCCGAGGTGGTGACCCCCAGCTCGGCCGCGGCTTTGCTAAAGCTGCCAAATCGCGCCGCGGTGGTGAAGGCCAGCAGGTTCTCTTCGGTAAAGATGGAATTCATATCATGGCTCCTGGCACCCATCAGTTTTGAACATATTTTAACAACGCAGTTACAACTCATTTGACGCCGGTCACAGTTCTGAAAGTTTGCTGTGAGCCGCACGGCGCAAGGGCTGCGTAAACATAAGAAGAATGCAGCTTAAGGGCTTAAAAAGCGGTAAAACATAAGGAAAAGGTTGCACAGACGCACATTTTGACCGGACTGTTAAATTTAACTCAACAATGAATTCGCTGTCGATGAATCATTTTTAAGCGGATTCTTTTCTGACCAGGCCGTTGCTATGCTCACTCCATCAGAAAGGAAAATCAGGAGTGTGGATATGTCCAGCAATGAACTCGTTACCGAATTTCTGCTCGCTGCCGAACAGGGGAATGCCGAAGCATTAAAAGCCTGTCTGGAAAAAGGGGTGGATATTAATGCCACCAACCGTCAGAAACGAACCGCCATTATTATTGCCAGCCTGAATAAACATTATCCCTGCGTGGAATTACTGATTGCCGCCGGGGCGAATATCGACCAGCAGGATCAGACCTGTTTCAACCCGTTCCTGATCAGTTGCCTGACCAACGATCTCACTCTGCTGCGCCTGGTGCTGCCAGCCAACCCGGATCTCGATCGCCTTACGCGCTTCGGCGGCGTGGGGATCACCCCGGCCAGCGAGAAAGGCCATCTGGAAGTGGTCCAGGAGCTGCTGGCCCACACCGACATCAACGTTAACCATACCAACTTTGTAGGCTGGACCCCGCTGCTCGAAGCCATCGTCCTGAATGACGGCGGTCCCCGCCAGCAGGCGATCATCAAGCTGCTGCTCGACCACGGCGCCAACCCGCACATGACCGATAAATACGGCAAATCCCCCCTCGAACTGGCGCGGGAAAAAGGCTTCAGCGAGATTGCCGAACTGCTGATCGCCGCCGGCGCGTAATACCCCCGGCCAGCCGTTTCGGGCTGGCCTGAAATAAAAATAGCCTTTTCCATCATGCCTTCGGGCCTGATGTGGCCCCCTTTTGCCCGCATTCAGGAGGACGTAATGCCCACCAAAATCGTGATAAAAAAGAATACGTATTTTGATTCTGTTTCGCTGATGTCGGTTTCTACCAAAGCGAATAAATTGCCCGGTGTCGAACAGGCCTTTGTCGCCATGGCCACCGAAATGAATAAAGGCGTCCTAAAAAATCTCGGCCTGCTGACGCCGGAATTAGAGGACGCCAAAAACGGCGATCTGATGATCGTGATTAAAGGCGAGGCCGCCAACGACGACACCCTGGCCGCCATCGAAGCCCTGTTCGCCCGTAAAGAACAAACGGGTAGCCACGAAGCGCGCTATGCCACCCTCGCCAGCGCCAAAACACATCGCCCGGACGCCAACCTGGCGGTGATTTCCGTCAACGGCACCTTTGCCGCCCGCGAAGCGCGCCAGGCACTGGAGAACAACCTTAATGTCATGCTGTTCTCGGATAACGTCTCACTCGACGACGAGCTGGCACTCAAGCAGCTGGCCCACGAAAAAGGGCTGTTGATGATGGGGCCGGACTGCGGCACAGCCATCATTAACGGGGCAGGGCTGTGCTTTGCCAACGCGGTGCGTCGCGGAACCATTGGTATCGTCGGCGCGTCGGGCACCGGCAGCCAGGAGCTGAGCGTGCGCATCCACGAATTCGGCGGCGGTATCTCCCAGCTGATCGGCACCGGCGGTCGCGATCTGAGTGAAAAAATCGGCGGTCTGATGATGCTCGACGCCATCGCAATGCTGGAAGCCGACGACGCCACGCAGGTCATCGTTCTGATCTCAAAACCCCCTGCGCCTGCGGTAGCCGAAAAAGTGCTGGCCCGCGCCCGCGCCTGTCGTAAGCCTGTCATCGCCTGTTTCCTCGGCCGCAATGAACCGCCTGCCGATGAAAACGGCCTGCAGTTTGCCCGCGGCACCAAAGACGCGGCGCTGAAAGCCGTTCTGCTCACCGGCATTAAACAAGAATCGCTCGATCTGCACCCGCTCAACTGGCCGCTGATTGAGGAGGTGCGTGCCCGTCTGACCCCGCAGCAGAAGTACATTCGCGGCCTGTTCTGCGGCGGCACCTTGTGCGACGAAGCGATGTTCGCCGCGCTGGAAAAATACGACGACGTGTACAGCAACATTCAGCCGGATCCGGCTAAACGTCTGGCGGATATCAACGTCAGCCAGGCGCACACCTTCCTCGACTTTGGTGATGATGACTTCACCAACGGCAAGCCGCACCCGATGATCGACCCGACCAACCGTATCAGCCGCCTGCTGCAGGAGGCGCGCGATCCCGAAGTGGGCGTGATCGTGATGGACTTCGTGCTCGGCTTCGGCGCGCATGACGATCCGGTGGGGGTGATGATCGAGGCGATCAAAGAGGCGCAGGCGATCGCCCGGGCCGACAACCGGCCGCTTGAGATCCTGGGCTACGTGCTCGGCACCGACCAGGATACCCCGTCGTTGACCCAACAGTGCCAGCTACTGACCGATGCGGGGGTGATCTGGGCCAGCAGCAGTACCAACACCGGATTACTGGCACGTGAATTTGTCTGCAAAGGGGAGAAAGCCTGATGACCACCTTATTTAACCAGCCGCTGAACGTCATTAACGTCGGCATCGCCATGTTCAGCGACGATTTGAAAAAGCAGCACGTTCCGGTCACCCAACTCGACTGGACCCCGCCGGGGCAGGGCAATATGCAGGTGGTCGATGCCCTGGATCAACTGGCGGAGAAAACCCTGGCCGACAAGATTGCCGCCGCCAACAAAATCGCCCTTGAACGCATTATTCAGTCCCACCCGGTGCTGGTGGGGTATGACCAGGCGATCAACGTGGTGCCCGGCATGACCCGCACCACCATCCTGCACGCCGGTCCGCCGGTGGCATGGGAGAACATGTGCGGGGCGATGAAAGGGGCAGTCACCGGGGCGCTGGTGTTTGAAGGGCTGGCGAAAGATATCGAAGACGCGGAGCGCGTGGCGGCGTCGGGGGAGATCACCTTCTCGCCATGCCACGAACACGACTGCGTTGGCTCGATGGCGGGCGTCACCTCCGCGTCGATGTTTATGCACATCGTCGAGAACAAAACCTATGGCAACCGCGCCTTCACCAACCTCAGCGAGCAGATGGCGAAGATCCTGCGCATGGGTGCCAACGACCAGAGCGTGATCGACCGCCTGAACTGGATGCGCGACGTGCTCGGCCCGATGCTGCGTGATGCCATGAAGATCATCGGCGAAATCGACCTGCGTTTAATGCTGGCCCAGGCCCTGCACATGGGCGACGAGTGCCACAACCGCAACAACGCCGGCACCACGCTGCTGATTCAGGCGCTGACGCCGGGGCTGATCCAGGCCGGTTATCCGGTGGAACAGCAGCGCGAGGTGTTTGAGTTCGTCGCCAGCAGCGACTACTTCTCCGGCCCGACGTGGATGGCGATGTGCAAAGCCGCGCTGGATGCCGCCCACGGCATCGAGTACAGCACCGTGGTCACCACCATGGCGCGCAACGGCTACGAGTTTGGCCTGCGCATCTCCGGCCTGCCGGGGCAGTGGTTCACCGGCCCGGCGCAGCAGGTGATTGGCCCGATGTTTGCGGGCTACAAACCGGAAGACTCCGGGCTGGATATCGGCGACAGCGCGATCACCGAAACCTACGGCATCGGCGGCTTTGCGATGGCGACGGCCCCGGCGATTGTTGCCCTGGTAGGCGGCACGGTCGAAGAAGCCATCGACTTCTCGCGCCAGATGCGTGAGATCACCCTCGGCGAAAACCCGAATGTCACCATCCCGCTGCTCTCGTTTATGGGTATTCCGACGGCGATCGACATCACCCGCGTGGCCGCCAGCGGCATTCTGCCGGTGATCAACACCGCCATCGCCCATAAAGACGCCGGGATCGGCATGATTGGGGCGGGCATCGTTCACCCGCCGTTTAGCTGTTTTGAAAAGGCGCTGTTGACCTTCCGCGATCGCTACATCCTATAAGGTAAGCATCCATGAAAAGCATGAAACTGGAGTGGAAAAGAGGTGACTGGGCGGCGTACTTCGGGTTGATGACCAACAACCTGACGAACCTGCTGACCATGATGGGGCTGCTCATTTTTGTCGTCGGCATCCCGAAAGAGATTGTTTATGGCCGTATTGCGCCAGCCTTCGGGCTGGCGGTACTGGTGGCGAGCGTCTGTTATGCGTGGTTTGGCCTGCAGATGGCGCGCCAGACCGGGCGTAACGACGTGACCGCACTGCCGTCGGGGCCGAGCGCCCCGTCGATTTTCACCGTCACCTTTCTGGTGCTGATGCCGGTCTATCAGCAGACCGGCGATGCCGATTTCGCCATCCAGATCGGCCTGGTGTGGTGCTTCGTGGAGGCGATGATCCTCGCGGGCGGTTCCTTCCTGGGTGAAACCATCCGCAAGATGATCCCCCGTACCGTGCTGCTGTCGTGCTTGTCTGGTTTAGGTTTGCTGCTTCTGGCAATGAACCCGATGCTGCAGGCGTTCGAAGCGCCGACCGTGTCGTTCATCGTGCTGCTGCTGATCTTCATTAACTGGTTTGGCAAAAAGCCGATTTTCGCCCGCATCCCCACCGGTCTGCTGCTGCTGATTGCCGGTACGGCGCTGGCGTGGATCTCCGGCCTGCAAAGCCCGGAAGCGATCAAGGCCTCGATGTCTTCCTTCGGCTTTAACCCGCCGGAAGTGCATATCGACAGCTTTATGCAGGGGCTGCCGCACGCGCTGCCGTATCTGGCGTCGGCGGTTCCACTGGGGCTGGCGAACTACATCTTTGACCTCGAGAACATCGAGAGCGCCCACGCGGCAGGGGATGAGTACCCGACCCGCAAGGTGATGCTGGCCAACGGTCTGGCCTCCATGCTGGGCTGCCTGATGGGTAACCCGTTCCCGGTAACGGTCTACGTCGGCCACGCGGGCTGGAAAGCGATGGGGGCGAGCATCGGTTATACGCTGGCCTCCGGCGTGACCATGTTCATCGTGCCGCTGTTCGGGCTGGGGGCCTTTATGCTCGCCATCATCCCGATGACCGCCATCGTGCCGATTCTGGTCTTTATCGGGGTGGTCACCGCTAACCAGGTGGTGAGGGAAACGCCCAAAGTGGAGGTGCCCGTCATCTTTATCTGTCTGTTCCCGTGGATCGCCAACTGGGCGCTGACCATGATGAACAGCGTGATGGGGGCGGCGGGCACCAACGCGGCGAAAATCGGCACCGACGTGCTGCACAGCAAAGGGATTTACTACGAAGGGCTGATGCACCTCGGCAATGGCGCCCCCCTCGCCAGCATGCTGTGGGGCTGTATCGCCATCTTCGCCATCATCAATAAACCGCTGCGCGGTGCCATCGCTGCCGCCGTCGGTGCGCTGCTGGCCCTGTTCGGGGTGATCCACGCCCCGGTGGTCGGCTTCGCCGAGGGCAGTTCGCTGACCTTCGTGCTGGCCTATCTGATGATGAGCGGCATGTTTGTGGTGAAGCATGTGCTGGATAGCCGGGAAGCGTCGAGCGCGGCGGCACCGGTTTCTGAGGCCTGAAACATTGACCCTCACCCCTCACCCCAGCCCTCTCCCCATAGGGGAGAGGGAGTAGTCGCCGCCCCTTTACACAGGGGGCAGGGTGTAATCGTCCCCTCTCCCCTATGGGGAGAGGGTCAGGGTGAGGGGAAAATACCGCACCGTTACGAAGGAAAACGTATGAAACAACTCATGGTCGTCGCCATCGGCGGCAACAGCATTATCAAAGATAACGCCAGCCAGTCGATTGAACACCAGGCGCAGGCGGTGAAAGCGGTCGCGGAGTCGGTGCTGGAAATGTTGGCCTCCGACTATGACATCGTGCTTACACACGGCAACGGTCCCCAGGTGGGGCTGGATCTGCGCCGGGCCGAAATTGCCCACGAGCGGGAAGGGCTGCCGCTCACCCCGCTGGCAAACTGCGTGGCCGATACCCAGGGCGGGATCGGCTATCTGATCCAGCAGGCGCTAAACAACCGCCTTGCCGCTCGCGGCGAGCAAAAGGCGGTGACGGTGGTCACCCAGGTGGAAGTGGATAAAAACGATCCCGGCTTTACCCATCCCACCAAACCCATTGGCGCGTTTTTCAGCGAAGCCCAGCGGGACGCGCTTCAGCAGGCCCATCCCGACTGGCATTTCGTTGAGGATTCGGGCCGCGGATACCGCCGCGTGGTGGCCTCGCCGCAGCCGGTGCGCATCGTCGAAGCCGACGCCATTAAGGCCCTGACGCAAAAAGGCTTTGTGGTGATTGGCGCGGGCGGCGGCGGCATTCCGGTGGTGCGTACCGAGCAGGGCGACTACCAGAGCGTGGATGCGGTGATCGACAAAGATCTCTCCACCGCGCTGCTGGCCCGGGAGATCCGCGCCGATGTGCTGGTGATCACCACCGGCGTGGAGAAAGTGTGCATTAACTTCGGCAAACCCAACCAGCAGGCGCTGGAGACGGTGAACGTGGCGCAGATGACGCGCTACATGGAGGAGGGCCACTTCCCGACAGGCAGCATGCTGCCGAAAATCGTTGCCAGCCTGGCATTCCTGCACCACGGCGGCACGCGGGTGATCATCACCTCGCCGGACTGCCTGCCTGCGGCGCTGCGCGGGGAAACCGGTACCCATATTGTGGCTTAACCCCGGCGGGCTTCAGTCCGCTGCGTGTGTTGAGTTTAACTTCGGCGGGCTTCCTGCCCGCTGCGTGTGGTGTGACTCAACTCCGGCGCGCTTCAGCTCGCGGCATGTGTTGTGGTTTAACCCCGGCGGGCTTTAGTCCGCTGTGAGTGTAATGAATTAACCCCGGCAGGCTTCGGCCCGCTGGTTGTGAATAGGTAAGTAAAAGGAAGAGACAATGACAGAGAATAAAAGCCGCCGGGAGTTTCTCAGCCAGAGCGGCAAAATCGCTACCGCTGCTACCGCCTGCGCCCTGTTTGGCGCGACCGGATCCGTCGCGTATGCTGCTGACACAGCGAAACCGATCTGCGAGACGGGCAAACCGATGAACATCACCGCGACACACTACTATCTGGACAACGTGCTGCTGGAGGCCGGGTTTAATTTTGACGGCAACGTGGCCGTCAGCACCCGCACCGAGCTGAAAACGCTGGAGATCAAGGACGGCAAAATCGCCGCGCTGCTGGACAATAACAGCCACGCCGACGCCACGCTGCCGCACTACGATGCTGGCGGCAAGCTGCTGCTACCGGCGATCCGCGACATGCACATCCATCTGGATAAAACCTTCTACGGCGGCCCGTGGCGATCGCTTAACCGTCCGGCGGGCACCACCATTCAGGATATGATCCGCCTTGAGCAGAAGCTGCTCCCGGAACTGCAACCCTACACTCAGGAGCGGGCAGAAAAGTTAATCGATCTGATCCAGTCGAAAGGCTCCACCATCGCCCGCAGCCACTGCAATATCGAACCGGTTTCCGGGCTGAAAAACCTGGAAAATTTACAGGCGGTACTGGCCCGGCGCAAACCTGGCTTCGATTGTGAAATTGTCGCCTTCCCGCAGCACGGCCTGTTGCTCTCGAACGCTGAAAAGCTGATGCGCGAAGCGATGCAGGCCGGGGCGCACTACGTCGGCGGGCTGGATCCCACCAGCGTCGATGGCGCGATGGAGAAATCCCTCGACCTCATGTTCCTGATTGCGCTGGATTACGACAAAGGGGTGGATATCCACCTGCACGAAACCAGCCCGGCGGGCGTGGCGGCGGTGAACTACATGGTGCAGACCGTGGAGAAAACCCCCGAGCTGAAGGGCAAGCTGACCATCAGCCATGCCTTTGCGCTGGCAACGATGAACGAGCAGCAGGTGGATGAGATCGCCACCCGCATGGCGGCGCAGCAGGTGACTATCGCCTCCACGGTGCCGATTGGCACCCTGCATATGCCGCTCAAGCAGCTGCGCGATAAGGGCGTATTTGTCATGACCGGCACCGACAGCGTGATCGACCACTGGTCGCCGTATGGCCTCGGTGACATGCTGGAAAAAGCCAACCTCTATGCCCAGCTCTATATCCGCCCGAACGAGCAGACGCTTTCTCGCGCATTAGGGATAGCGACCGGCGACGTACTGCCGCTGAACGACCACGGCGAGCGGGTATGGCCGAAAGCCCAGGATGCCGCCAGCTTTGTGCTGGTGGATGCCTCCTGTTCCGCCGAAGCGGTGGCGCGCATTTCTCCGCGTACCGCCACCTTCCATAACGGCAACCTCGTCTGGGGCACGGTGGGCTGAGGATCCCCACAAAAAAACTGGCACGGTCGGCTCCCTCTCCCCTTTGGGGAGAGGGTTAGGGTGAGGGGGAAACATGCGACTCAGGTGGGCTGAGGATCCCCACAAAAAACTGGCACGGTCGGCCCCCTCTCCCCTTTGGGGAGAGGGTTGGGGGGGAACATGCGACTCAGGTGGGGTGAGGGATCCCCACAAAAAACTGGGCGCGGTCGCCTCCTCTCCCCTTTGGGGAGAGGGTTGAGGTGAGGGGAACATGCGACTCAGGTGGGCTGAGAGATCCCCACACAAAAATGGGCACGGTCAGCTCCCTCTCCCCTTTGGGGAGAGGGATGGGGTGAGGGGAAACATGCGACTCAGGTGGGCCGAGGGATCCCCACAAAAAACTGGCACGGTCAGCCCCCTCTCCCCTTTGGGGAGAGGGTTGGGGTGAGGGGAACAGGCGACCTCCCTGTGGAATAGGACAACAGATCGTATTGGCGCTACAGGTGATACCCCGATAATCGCAGCTCCCGGTCAATCCACTCGACAAACTGCTGGATCTTCCAGCTGCGCTCGTTCATATGCGGCATCACCAGATGATGCGCGTTAATGGCAATACCCGGCTCGGCGGGAAACACCTCTACCAGCGAACCGTCGTTCAGGTGGTCGGTGGCCATCATTTTACTTTCCAGAATAAACCCCAGCCCCATGCGGGCGGCTTCAAAGCTCATATAGGAACGGTCGAAGCTCAGGCTGAAGTTAAGCCAGGGCCTGTCGATGTTGTGCCACGCGAACCATTTTTCCCAGTTAACCAGGGTGCTGGTGGAGGAAATCAGCGCCTGTTGCAGGAGATCCTGCGGTGACGCGACCGGGTGCTCGCGCAGATACTCTGGCGAGGCCAGCACCACCAGCGCATCGTTTTTAATGGTCATCACCCGGTAGGCGTCCCAGTCCGGGATGCCGTGACGAATATCGATGTCGATGTTATCCCGGGCGAACTGCAGGTTTTCATACGAGCAGGTCAGGTTAACGGTGATATCAGGATAGTGCGCGCGAAACTTGCCCAGACGGCGCAGCAGCCATGTCAGGCCAAAAGTGGGGGAAGAGTGAATGCGCAGCACCGGGTTATCCGCTTCCTTCATCACCTGCTCGGTGGCGCGGCCAATCGCGCTCATGGCCGCCGACACGTCACGAAGGTACTTTTCCCCTGTCTGCGTAAGCAGTACGCCTTTGCCGCTGCGGATGAACAGCTTTTTGCCCAGCCAGGCTTCCAGCGCCGCAATCTGGTGGCTCACCGCCGATGGTGTGACGTTAAGTTGCTCGGCCGCCTGGTGAATGCTCAGGGCATTGGCGACCGCCAGGAAAGACTGAATATTTCGCAGCGAGGGTAAGGGTAGCGTCTGGCGATCCTGCGCGGGCATAACCCGTTCTCCTTGAATCTGTTGCGGTAAAAAAACATAGCATTCTGGCCTGGTGCCAGCAATGTTATTCGGGCTGAATGGATTAAACATGATCCTCGCCACATTTTTCTGCGCATTATATCCCGGCAAATTTCCGCGTTATTTTTATGACGTATATCGCGAATCAAATTTATCTCAGCAATAAATGAGTTTTATTGCATGGTGTTTCAAATGCAAGCCGATATATTGACATTGAACACGAAATTAAAACGACTCACGTTGTTCGAATAATGAGGTAAAACATGTCTCGTATAGAACAAGCTACCCCCTACATAGCGACCAAAAAAACCAATTATCGCTTCGTGGTACTGGCGTTGATATTTATTGTGTATGCCATTAATTATGCAGACAGAACAAATATCGGAGCCGTACTTCCCTTTATCATCGACGAATTCCATATCAATAATTTCGAAGCCGGTGCCATCGCCAGTATGTTTTTTCTGGGCTATGCACTCAGCCAAATCCCGGCGGGCTTTTTTATCGCCAAAAAAGGCATCCGCGGTATGGTGGCGCTCTCCATTTTCGGCTTTTCTGCCTTCACCTGGCTGATGGGTACGGCGACATCGGTACTGGGGCTGAAGTTTATTCGTCTCGGCCTCGGGCTGACGGAAGGGCCATGCCCGGTGGGGCTGGCCTCGACCATCAACAACTGGTTCCCGCCGAAGGAGAAAGCCACCGCCACCGGCGTCTATATCGCCGCAACCATGTTTGCGCCCATTTTTGTTCCGCCGCTGGCGGTCTGGATCGCCATGACCTGGGGCTGGCGCTGGGTCTTTTTCTCCTTCGCCATTCCGGGGCTGGTTATCGCGGTAGTCTGGTATCTGCTGGTACGCACCAAACCCGGTGAAAGCGCCTTTGTCTCCCGGGCCGAGCTGGAAACCATCACCCAAGGGCAAGAGACGGCCACTTCCCGCCGTGAAAATATTGTCATCGCACCGCGCTTTAGCGGGCTTGACCGCCTGATCCGCGTTCGCGACCTCACCCCGGTAAGCACGGTAAAAGGGCTGTTCACCTCGAAGAACATTCTGGGCGACTGCGTGGCCTACTTCATGATGGTGAGCGTACTTTACGGCCTGCTCACCTGGATCCCGCTCTATCTGGTGAAAGAGAAGGGCTTTACCTTCATGAGTATGGGGCTGGTCGCCAGCATGCCGTGCATCGGTGGGTTCATCGGGGCCATCTTCGGCGGCTACGTCTCGGACAAGCTGCTGGGGCGCAGACGCAAGCCGACCATGATGTTTACCGCCATCAGCACCGTGGTGATGATGATCATTATGCTCAATATTCCGCAAAGCACCGTGGCGGTCTGCATCGGCCTCTTTTTTGTCGGTCTCTGTCTGAATATCGGCTGGCCCGCCTTTACGGCCTACGGAATGGCCGTGGCGGACAGTAAAACCTATCCCATTGCCGCGTCGATCATTAATAGCGGCGGCAATCTCGGCGGATTTGTCTCACCGATGCTGGCCGGTTATCTGCTGGATAAAACAGGAAGTTTTAATTCCGTCTTTATTTATTTCGGCATTTGCGCGGCCATTGGTTTATTCGTGATATTCCTGCTGGAAGAGCCGAAATAATAAATTTAATACCCCTCACGATCATGGAGTAAATATATGCTACTGAAAGATAAAGTCGCCGTTATTACCGGCGCGGCCTCCGTACGCGGTTTGGGTTTTGCCACCGCAAAATTATATGCCGAACAGGGGGCAAAGATTGTCATTATTGATTTAAATGCCGACGCCAGCCAGGCGGCTGCGGCGAGCCTGGGAGAAGCCCATCTGGGCCTGGCGGCCAACGTCAGCAACGAGCAGCAGGTTAACGCCGCTATCGAGCAGGTGCTGGGTAAATACGGGCGTATCGATATTCTGGTAAATAACGCCGGGATCACCCAGCCCATCAAGCTGATGGATATTAAGCGCGAAAACTATGACGCGGTACTGGACGTGAGCCTGCGTGGCACCTTGTTGATGTCCCAGGCGGTGATCCCCACCATGCGCGCTCAGCAGTCCGGCAGTATCGTCTGTATCTCCTCGGTATCGGCCCAGCGCGGCGGCGGCATTTTCGGCGGGCCGCACTACAGCGCGGCAAAAGCGGGCGTGCTGGGGCTGGCAAAAGCCATGGCGCGCGAGCTGGGGCCGGATAACGTGCGCGTGAATTGCATCACCCCGGGACTGATTCAGACCGATATCACCGCGGGCAAACTCTCCGATGAGATGAAAACCGCCATTCTGGCGGGCATCCCGCTGAACCGACTTGGCGATGCGCAGGATATTGCCCGGGCCGCGCTGTTCCTGGGCAGCGATCTCTCTTCCTACTCCACCGGCATCACGCTCGACGTGAACGGCGGCATGCTGATCCACTAAGGAGACATCAACATGACTGATACGACAGTACAACAGGTCGCCGCTGCCGCCTGGCGCATTCGCCGCTATGCGCTGCGGATGGGGGAAGTGCAGGGGCAGGGTTATATCGGCCAGGCGCTGGGCTATGCAGATGTGCTGGCCACCGCCTTTGCCCACGGCATGTCCATCAAACCCGACGAACCCGAATGGGAAGGACGCGACCGCTTTCTGCTCTCCCACGGGCACTACGCCATCGCCTGTTATGCGGCGCTGATCGAGGCGGGCATTATCCCCGAAGAGGAGCTGGAGACCTACGGCTCGGACGACAGCCGTCTGCCAATGTCCGGTATGGCGACCTACACGCCGGGCATGGAGATCTCCGGCGGCTCGCTGGGACAGGGCTTAAGCATCGGCGTGGGCATGGCCCTGGGGCTGAAGTATAAAAAGAGTGCAGCCTGGGTGATCAACTCCATGTCCGACGGCGAGCTGGACGAGGGGTCTACCTGGGAGGCGGCGATGTCTGCCGCCCATTACGGCCTGTCGAACCTGATCGTGCTGGTGGATATCAACCGTCAGCAGGCCGACGGCAACTCGCACAAAATCCTCGGCTTTGAGCCGCTGGAAGATAAGTGGACCTCGTTCGGCTGGTATGTGCAGCGGGTCAACGGTAATGACGTGCCATCTCTGGTCGCAGCCTTTGATAACGCGAAGCGCTACCCGGAGAGCCAGCCGCGCGTCATCCTGTGCGACACCCTGATGGGCAAGGGCGTGCCCTTCCTTGAGCAGCGCGACAAGAACCATTTCATACGCGTGGACGCTGACGAGTGGCAAAAAGCGCTCGCGGTACTGGACGCGAACAAACCGGAAGGAGTGCAATGATGAGCCAGACAAGCGAGAAAAAACCGCGTTTAACCACCTCGGCCATGATCGCCTCTATTGCCGACGAAGGTCAGGAGACCCGCGCCGCGCCGTTTGGCCACGCGCTGGTGAAGCTGGCGGAGCAACGCCCGGAGATCGTCGGCATGACGGCAGATCTGTCGAAGTACACCGATCTGCATATTTTTGCCCAGGCTTACCCGGAGCGCTTCTACCAGATGGGGATGGCAGAACAGCTGTTAATGGGCGCCGCAGGCGGGATGGCAAAAGAGGGCTTTATCCCCTTCGCCACCACCTATGCAGTATTTGCTACCCGCCGCGCCTATGACTTTATTCATCAGGTGATCGCTGAAGAGCATCTCAATGTGAAAATCTGCGCAGCGCTACCGGGGCTGACCACCGGTTACGGCCCGAGCCATCAGGCAACGGAGGATATCGCCATCATGCGCGGCATTCCGGGCATGACCATTATCGACCCCTGTGACGCCATAGATACCGAGCAGGCGGTACCCGCTATTGCGGCGCACAATGGCCCGGTCTATATGCGCCTGCTGCGTGGCAAGGTGCCGGTGGTGCTGGATCAGTACAACTATCATTTCCGCATCGGTAAAGCCGCGCTGCTGGAAGAGGGGAGCGACGTGCTGATTATCGCCTCCGGGTTAATGACCATGCGGGCGCTGGAGGCGGCAAAACAGCTGCGCAAAGATAACATCAGCGTGGCCGTGCTTCACTCGCCGACCATCAAGCCGCTGGACGAAGAGACCATTCTGGCGCAGGCGGCGAAGCCGGGCAGGCTGGTGGTAGTGGCGGAAAACCACAGCAGCGTCGGCGGGCTGTGCGAGGCGGTGGCCTCGCTCCTGATGCGCCACCGCGTGAACGTCGATTTCGATACCGTCGCATTGCCGGATGCTTTCCTCGATGCCGGGGCGCTGCCGACCCTGCACGATCGCTATGGGATCTCCACCGCGGCGATGGTGGAAAAAATTCGCCGCAGGCTGTGACATTAACCGGGGCGAGGTCGACTCGCCCCGATCGCCATTAATATCCCACCTTATACACCCGTCCGCTCTGCACCCCTTCCACGCTGCGGCGATAGGCCTGGGCCACGCTCGCGGCGGGCACGCTTTCAAACCCCGGGAAGAAGCCGTCGTAGGCCTCGGCGGATTCGGTCAGTACCGTCGGGCTAATCAGGTTGATGCGGATCCCGCGCGGCAGTTCACAGGCGGCAGCGCGAACAAAGCCTTCCAGCGCCGCATTCACCGTGGTGGCGTTCACGCCCTGGGCAATCGGCTCGTGGGCCACAATCCCGCTAATCAGCGTAATCGAGCCGCCTTCGTTCAGGTAATGCTGGCCGGTCAGCGCCAGGCGCACCTGACCCAGTAACTTGTCCTGCAACCCCTGGTTAAATTCGCTGTCGGTCATGGTCGTGAGCGGGCCAAAGTGCAGCCCGCCGCTGGCGGAGACAATCGCATCCACCGGGCCGATCTTCTCAAACAGCGCCTGCACGCTAGCCTGCGAGGTGATATCCACCTGATGATCGCCTTTCGTGCGGCCCACGCGAATGACGTCGTGACGACGACTTAACTCTTCTGTGACTGCGCGACCAACCGTACCGCTGGCACCAATAATGACGATTTTCATAGCCGACTCCTTATGTTGTGAGCCTTCATTGTTTAGCAAATTAAAAGAGGGATAAACTGGGCTAAAGTTAGATCATTACTAACCAGAGGTTTGCAATATGGATAAGCTTCGCGGCATGGAGATTTTTATCGCGGTGGTGGAGAGCGGCAGCTTTACCGGCGCTGCGGCGCGGCTGGAGATGTCGGCGGTGATGGTCGGGAAGTACATCGCCTGGCTGGAGGCGCAACTTGGCATCCGGCTACTGGAGCGCAACACCCGCCGCCAGAGTCTGACCGATGCCGGGCGGGTCTGGTTTGAAGAGGCAAAGCGGGTCATCGAGCAGGTCGCCATCGCTGAACGCTCGGTAGAGCGTCTGCGTACCGCCCCGGCGGGCACGCTGCGGGTGACGGCGCCCACCTCGTTCGGCGGGTGCGTGATCGCCCCGCTGACCGCCACCTTTTTGCAGCGCTTCCCGGAGGTGCGCGTCGAGCTGGATCTGACCAATCGGATGGTCGATCTGGTGGAGGAGGGGGTGGACCTGGCGATCCGTATCGGCGACATTCACACCGAGGATCTGGTGGCGAAATACCTTTGCCCGTACCGAATGGTGATCTGCGCCGCACCGGACTATTTAGCCCGTCACGGCACGCCGCAAACGCCGGACGATCTGGTGAATCACCTCTGTTTGTCGCACACGGTGTGGACCGCGCGCAACGAGTGGCGGCTACCGGGCATGGAAGGGGAGGTGCGCTGGAAGCGCGATGCGATCTTGCGCTGTAACGACGGGTATGGATTGCGGATGGCGGCGATTGCCGGGGCGGGATTACTGTTACAACCGGAGGTGCTGGTGGCGGACGAGCTGGCGAATGGTCGGCTGATTCGGGTACTGGAGAGCTTCACCCCACAACCGAGGCCGGTGCATCTGCTGTGGCGTCAGGACTTACGACCATTACCGAAACTTACCCAATTTATCGCACATATCATGAAACATGCACAGACTGTCCCCTCTCCCTTTCAGGGAGAGGGGACAGTCTGAGGGTCAGAAGCGATAACCTACGCCCACATTCCAGCCGTTGATGTCGTAATCGTCGCCCAAATCGGCAGTGGTGCCTTCGTAACCGACGTGGATCGCCAGATCAGGCGTTGCGTTAAACTGCACGCCCGCGCCGTAGGCAAAAGAGGTGGATTTCTCATTGATGCCGTCGCGCTGGGTATAGTAGTCGCCACCGTTCACCCAGGTGGTGTGGCCGTCTGCTTTCACGCGCGCCACACCGCCCAGTGCATACAGGGAAACGAATTCATTCAGGCGATACGCCGGGCCAGCCATCAGGGAGTAATATTTCACTTCGATATGGTTTTTAACGGAGTCAGAGAAGAGATAATAATGCTCGTCCTGATCGCCGCTCATATAGGTGAATGAGCCCATCAGGCTAACCGGGGAATCCCACTCATAGCGATACTGAACGTTCACGCCGCGGATATTTTTAAAGTCTTCAACGTTACTCTGCGCATAACCCACAGAAACGGTCTGATTATCCGCCAGAGCCGCGCCGCTTGTCAGCGTTGCCGCAACCCATACCGCCAGAGCTATTTTTTTCATTTTCCGTAATCCTTGTTGTCGTTTTTTATGTGTAATGCCATATCTCCCCATCCTTCAGGCTGGAGATATTCCACTGCAAATTAAGGCGGTAAAATTGTTGGTTTTTTTACTGGGGGATAAAATAGGGAATAATCTTAAAGGCCGGAATAGTCCTGGCATTAGCCCCCCCTGTATTGGTAGGGGAGCATGTTTACTCATCATAACTGTTGGTCATATTATTCTGAGTGTAATAATCCCGCAGATTGACTAACAGGAGACGTAAAGGGTAACTGGCGAGCAAGGATTTACTTTGCATCAGCAGGACCGGCATTAACCAGTAATTGACCGATTCTATTGTGCAGATCCCCTAACTCGCTCATATATTTATCAGGAGATTTCATGTAGTAGGTGAGTAGTGTCTGCTAATCGCCGTATTTAAAATCAATAGTGATTTTGAGCTTTTCAACATCGACTGTTATTTCACAGGCGTGCCAGAATGAGGGCCGTTGTGATGAGACATTTTCCACAATAAATGTCCTCAGCTCAACTAAGAGATCCAGCAATTCAGCATTGGCATGTGCGCCAGCAGTGAACCAGTTTGTCTCTCCTGAGGTGATGTCAACAAAATCAAATTCACATTTGCAGTGGTCGCCTTCAGGCGACAGCTCAGCGCGCGCGATGATTTTTGCGGCGTTATCGGGTGCTGCGGCTATTAAGACCGAGCCAATATCATTATAAATATCCTGGGATTGACGCATCATTTTTCCTGACAGATAAATTAGTTCAAATGAGGCAATTTTTATGCCCGTAATCATCATACACCATTCAGGCTAAAATTTGATAAAAATCGTTGCAAATTATGCTGTTATAGTTTTTTCATCAGCGTTGCGTGACACAGGTGATTATGCTCCGTGTACTGAAGATGTAGTGAGTGGTTCCCATATTCGTATTTTGACCATCCATTGATCCAGCCAAGGAGCATGTCGACTTTGCCTTCGCCAGACAACGTGGGTTTTCCGAGCAATTTTGTAATGAATGTCCTGTCCATCCCGCCTTTAATTCCTGGGATAAAATTGCCTGTAAAAGGTGAATATCCATCTTCATTGCCAAAATAAAAATGAACATGACTTAAGCAGGCTTTCCGAAACCCCATCTCAATACCAGAGTGGAAAAATTTATAGTACTTCGTTTTCCCATCAGGATCGTTATATTCATCAGCTTCAGTTGATATAACCGGGGATTCACCAATAGCCTGACACAGGTTAATAACTTCAACAGAATCTTCCCTTTTACCAAGGACATCTATAAAACTAGCCCATTCCACTGTCATTTTATAACTCCCGTCTGGCGTGTATTTCTCAACAATAATATCTTGTTCGTTAAAGCACAAATTTATAGCAAAAATTCCGCTAACCGAGTGCCAGGCAATTGTTAATTATCATAATAGGGTGTTCCCTGGGCTGTTTATCGATAATAAAAAAACCAGATGCTCAAACCTGCAGGCAGCCCCAGCCTGGTTAACTAAAGACATATCCACACATCCTTGAAAGAGAAGGGAAAAGCCTCTTTCACATTCCATGCTAATCCTGCACCAACCAAACGGCCAAGGAGCGTCAGGATGAACACGGCCAGACCTGTCGCGCAGCACAGGTAAAAAAGGTTAAGAAACGATCTACCGCTCTTTTTCATTCTTGAAATTCCCACCTGCGAAAGCGGATTATTGTTCAGGAAAGAAGGTTAAACAGGTCGCGTCTGAGCTGATCGAATTCATCGTTTTCACCCATCAAAACCTTTCCGTTTCTATACAATACGAGATCGCTTAGTGATCCCATTCCGCTATACGTCTGTCAGCATGCTCCCGGCACAAAGGTCGGGGTTTATCTATTTATCCAACAAATCAGAATTATACAGTGGTGATGCCTGCATTTTGGGCTTTATTTCATCATGCCAGATGCCAGATGCCAGATGCCAGATGCCAGATGCCAGATGCCAATTGCCCACTGCCGCGATTTCCCGTTAATAATCGGAACTGCCGCAAGATCAGTTTCAAAAGATGTTAATAACTGGCTGTAACAATGCATATAATCTTTTGATGGTAAAGCGGAAAAATCTAATATATCATCGAAGAGGTCATAGGTTTCATATACTTTTTCCAGAACCTCTGTGCTTACTCCGGCAATATAAGGCCGTAGATAAGAAGCGATAAAATCAATCGCGGAAGATCCCAATGAGACACCATCTTGTCCTCCGAAATACAACCATCCAGCCATAATTACCTCATAAGGTTAACAATATTTCCTGATTTTATTGTAACCAAAAAGTTTCATCATTTGGACCTAATGCATTGTATTGCTCTGATGTTCTATTAACATCATCAATATAATGCGGCGCGTCGGTGAACCCCACTCTTACAGGTATATACTCATTAAAGCTTTGATAGTAAACCTCTGTACATTCTAATGCTTCATCAAAAGCTTTAAAGAATCGCTCAAAGACTGAAAACAAACTCCTTCCTTCAAAATTTAATCGGGAGTGATTTTTATCTATCCCAAATGACGACCACTCAATATTATCAGGTAATATTGCTGAAAATTCATTTTTAATGGAGTCCAGTTCGTTTTTGACTTTGTAAAGATCATCATAAGCTAAAGACCCACGGTAAAGTTTTTCCATTACCCAGGGATATTTGCTACCGTTGGTGCCGTTTTCTAATAAAGAAAGCACCACATTAAAAAAACCTTTCACATCAGACGCTGGCCCAACTTCTGCAAGAGTCATCGCTGCAAGTATTCCTACATTTTTCATTGTGTTTTAAACCTGATTGAGGAAGGAGCAATTGCACCATTTGATTTTTCTACAACGCCTTTTACAATTTTCATTCTATCTACGGCTGTCACACTCTGCCCACGAATATCAATCACTACTTGCTGTTGCATTCCTTCAGGTAAATTCTTCTGTCGCTAAACAGCCTGTTTTGCAACATTGTTAATCAATCCATTTTTGTTAGTCGTAATATTATAGTTTTTTACTTCAACACTACAAACATATCCTTGGCACCAGTCAGGACGAACTCCGCCTTTCGTACCATAAGGAACCTCTTTGCCGTCTTTGAAGCTGACTTGTTCACGCCATCCGTCACCGAGATCTTTACCTACATCTATTTCTGATTGCCTGCGGCTGGGACGTGAAGCAGCGGCTATCTCATCGTTGGCTTAGACGCTTCAACAACATCACCTTTAGCCAGTGCCTTCTCTGCTACTTTGAGCACGCCTGCAGCAACACGTCCTCCTGGAATTAAGGAAGCGGCTGCATTGAGATAATCCAGTGCTGACTGTGCCTCCGCTACACTTTTTATAGTACCCACTACCGGAACAAAATCCGCTCCGAGCGAGGCCATCTCTTTCAGCGCTTCCCGACGCTCAGTGTATATTTAACCGCGCAGGCTTCGGCGCTCATTCTGGCACAGTTTTCGCGCTTATAGCGTTCATTTTCAGCCTTTACCTACTCTTCGGCCACTCAGGATGTGCGAGAGATTTAGAGAGTACTTAAGGGGGAGAGCCGAATTACGGCTACACTGAAAGGACAGCTTTGATAAGGTTAATAAACGATTTAGTGCTGTTTTTGATTTGGCTAAATGTTTGAAAAATCTCATAGCCCGATGCAAATGATCGGGCTGTTCTTTACCTGAAACGGGACATTCTGGCGTGCCGAAACAGATTTCAGGATTTTTACTTTTTATACTCCACAAACTTTTCTTCTAAATAATTCACCCAGTTCTCCATTAAATGATTCATATTTTCCGTCTGAGAATGCGTGGATGGATCATATCCATCAGCAGGAGGCATATATTTAACAAAACCCTCTATTTCAGCGGGGTAGTCAAAATCTGCATAAATAATTTCAACTTCAGATAATGGATCTGCAAAACTAGCACGATTGTTCCAAAGCCAGCTTAGAACAATAAATAACCATTTTTGCCTGATCGTCGAGTCATTGTCTTGCTCAAACCCTGTGCACAACTTCTCTAAAAAGAGAGACACCTCATTTGAACTCTCAGGCATAAGGAATGATAATTCAAGTTCAGAATCAGTATAACTTCCCGTTAAGACTATTTGTTCCGCCATCTTTATGGGCACGTCTGATGCAATGAGATTATTTTCATAACCCCACTTCACATCACACCATGAAAGATGAGTATTTTTAACAATAAAATCATAGGGTACCGGATATAACGTCATGTCACTTATCCTTCGGTGGCCATTGATTAGGAAGACCGGTTATATTACCACCTTCAATAAATCTTTGGTGTGTAACTTTTCCTTGCTTATCATAGATATACTCGTATATTCCTTTCTTATCATTAAAGGAACCTTCAGCCTGAAGAAGTTTTCTTTCTACACCATCACCCCCTTTGAGAGTGAAAACTTTCCCTTCCATCAATTGCTCCCGGCTCAGATAACTCGCCCCCCGATGAGTTGGGTCAGGTTTTAAACCACTACCAATTCTGTCTGCTTTAAGAATTTTATTAACAACCGAAGATTTTAATGCTGTTTCCACCATAGTCGTGGTTTTCACGACAATCTTCTCCGTGAGAACGACGCCGTTTTTCGCCACGCCTGCAACACCAGCAAGCAGTCCAGCTATATCGGTAACCAGCTTGCCACCTTCGACCCCCGCATTAAACGAACCACTGGCGCCAGCTTTCTGATACTCCGCTTCCAAATGGTCAATACGATCTATATAGGACTGCTTTATCGCATCTGAAACGTTACCTAACACATCGCCACTGTTAAACAGTGATTTCAGCGCTTCGTAAGTTTGCTGCGGATTTGCCCCGACCTTCACGATACCGTCAACGGCATCATACAGTCCTGCGGGCACGCCTGCGATCATCCCTGCTGCAAAGCTGCCACCTGTCCAGGGTCAATTGCAGTCCATTTAGCCTGTGCGCCTGCCTTACACGCTAAAGTCTGCCATTCAAACGGCCAAGGAGCGTCAGAATGAACACAGCCAGACCTGTCGCGCAGCACAGGTAAACAAGGTTAATAAACGATTTAGTGCTGTTTTTCATTCTTGAGATTCCCACTTGCGAATGCGGGATTTTTGTTCAGGAAAGAAGGTTAAACAGGTCCCGTCTGATTGCATGCTCCCGGCGTAAGGGCCGGGAGCGTTGATGACTAATCGTCGTATCGGAAGTCTATATTGAGTTTCATTTTTTCAATATCCAGCGTCACTTCACATCCATGCCATGCAGGGCGGCCATTGGTCAGATTATTTTCGATATAGTAGTTGCGAAGCTCTACCAGATAACGAAGGATATCTGTATTCGCCCTTCCACCTGCCGTTAACCATTGAATTTCATCAGCAGCATCAAGATAATCATATTCATACTTACAATGATCGTTTTCAGGTGATAACTCTGCACGCATAATGATCTTTTTAGCTTCGTCGGGAGCAATGCTGTATAAAACAGTACCGATATCTTTATAAATCTCTTGATCATTTCTCATTATTTTCCTCCCGGAGCATTAATAAAGTTTTATTCTACTGGGCGCCCGCCATTGATAGAGTATAAAACGTTAAAGCTTTCCGGGCGACCTCCCGTTCCAGAATACACAGGTTCTATCTTAACATTGACCTGCTTACCCTCTTTCAGTGCAGCAGCCCACGTATTTTCCATTTGTTTCCAGACACCCTTATTCAGATTGCCACTCATTGGAACAATATTAAGCTTCTCACCCAAACCTCTAAAAATACTGGCTATGAGGTGACCACCTTCATCCCCTGTAACCCCACATTTACCAGCCTTGCACTGTTGGTAGGTATTACGATCTCTCGTCAATAATGACAGATCGGCTTCAACAGATGCTACCCGTCCATGATTATCGGTCACAAAAGTTTTATCACCATCAATTTATACGTTTTATTTGGCAGAGGATTATTCAGCTGTTTACTCCAGTTTCCCTTACTACCAGATACAGCAACAATTTCATCACTGGCCTTATTGATTAGCGTAGACGCAGTATCAAGATCGCCTTTTGCCAGTGCCTTCTCTGCTGCTTTAAGTACTTTCCCTGCTCCGTCACCTACCCCCGGAATAATCGCTATTACAGCGGCCAGATAATCTACTGCAGATTGCGCTTCCGTAAACCCTTTAATATCTCCGACGATGGGTACAAATTCCACACCAAATAACACCGCATCCTTCAGCGCTTCCCGACGCTCGGTGTACATTTTAACTGAGCAGGCTTCGGCGCTCATTCCGGCACAGTTTTCGCGCTTATAGCATTCATTTTCGGCCTTCACCTGCTCTTCGGCCACTTACTTTGTAATTTAACCCTGCACCAGCATCGCTGCGATGTTGCCCTCAATTATGTATAGAGGCTATCGTCGTAGGGCGCTTCAGCCAGAATTTTTTGAATGTCAACTCGCGCCTCCGACTCCCAGGCTGGGTTCATATTCGCCATTATTTCAATAAATTTTGGAAAAGCGATGCGCCGTCCATCCCTCCCTTCAACCCTGTGTTCTAACTCATACTGGTAGGCAATCTGATAGGCGAATTCGGACATTATCCAATAAAGCAGCGTATTCAAAGAGTGAGTGACTTTTCGGGAAAACTCATACCCTCTTTCTGAGTAAATATAATTATATGAATCTTTTTCGAATGAAATATAGGGAGTGCCGTCGCCATAGGGAGCAGAACACAGATTCACTGAATGTTTTGGAAAACCTGCTCGTAAAATAATTTCATCAACTTGTTTTTGTATTTCATTAATATTGGCTAGCATATTAGTGAACCTCACTGCACACTATTTCAACGTTAACTGGATGTTGCTACCATCAGGAACATCTCTTATTTGCAATGCAATATGGGCTCTTGCTTTCATTGCTACTGTCGATTTTTCTAAGTAAAGATTATCTGGCTCATATTTGCCACCCACAACAAACGGAATTTTGGGGGCCAGGCGATAGCCCGCAGGTATTGAACCATACTTCTTCTGCCATGCGTTTGCTAGTGGATAGCCTGTTAAGACCTGATAGTCTTCAAGTATGTTTTTACACCATTCATTGATATCAGGCGCAAGGTAATCAAAAGAGCCTGTTTCTGGATCGAACGTGTATATGCCATCTTTTTTTATACAAAATTGGCCGCCAAAAACATCTTCAGCAAAGAAAATGGCGTTATGAGCAAGATCATTGTAACAATCAATCCATAAGCTATTATCATTCCAGTCGATGAGGCCGATCTCTTCCCCGTCTGTCTCAACAGGGAAAACATGTAGGGCTGACTCGAAACCATAAAATCCGTTTCGTTTATTTAATAAATTAATTAAATCCTCAACCAGAGGATAATCATGAAAAGCTGCGGGTACTTTTTGCCCCTTTCCTGAGGAGATATCACTGCTGCAAACGGATAAGAGCTTTTCCCAAAATATAGACATGTTTAGTTCTCATATTTAAAGTCAATGTTAATCCTGAGTGTTTCAACGTTTACCGTTACCTCACAGCCCTGCCAGAACGGCTTTTCGAGTGATTGAACGTTATCAACGAAAAAATTCCTCAGTTCGACCAAAAGATCTAAAAGACTTGCACTGGCATCCGCTGTTTCAGTAACCCAATGCTGGTTTCCCTGTTTATCAACATAGTCATAAGTAAACTCACCGCAGTCATTTTCAGGTTCTAACTTTGCGTTCAGAATGATTTCTACCGCATCCTCAGGCGCGATCGAAAGCAATACCGCACCAATATCATTATAAATGTCCTGGGATTCGCGCATCTTTCCTCCTGTCGTGAACAAAAATCTAAAAAACCACCTGCGAGAGCGGGGGGTCAGGAAAGAAGGTTAAACAGGTCGCGCCGGAGCTGATCGAGTTCATCGTTTTCACTCATCAAAACCTTTCCGTTTCTATACATTACGAGATCGTTTAGAGACCCCATTCCACCATAGAGATTGAGAAAAATGTGTTTGGTATCATCAGAATCAAGCTCATATTTCTTAGCCAGTTTAAAAATCCTGGCTGACCATTCGGCATATCTGCCTAATTCTAATAAGGTAGCCATGCATTGCATTTTATCTACGATTAAAGTCGTTTTCTCGATAGTCATTTTATCGTCTTAATATCCATATTTTCAGAGGTTTTAAGTCCATAACATAGATACTGCAGATTTGTTGCCGCCAATGCAGGTCTGTAAGAACGATTCATTAAATGAGGTTAACGTAAACCCAGCGTATCGGGAAGGGCTTTGACAAAGTCGGACTCATCCCCCCGGTACGCTTTCGCAATTTCTGCAAAGGAATCGATAACGCGAATTTTCTCATCGTCCTTTAATAGCTGAAGCTCGGCGGCTATATGTTCCATCATTTCCACAGCGGCATCTGGATTGAGCGAATTTTCGTCAGTAAATTCAAGGAAAATGGCCATATCGGCAATAACTTTAATTAAATGATGTGATTGAGTCACAGATTGTTTCCCCACAATAAAGTCAATTCGGCGTATCGGAAAGCGTTTTAACAAAGTCATTATAGGCTTCATGAAGATGATAAAAATAAGCATCGGGCTCATCCTTAACAACCTCAAATCGTGCTAACAATTTCGTGAATAGCCCTTCGGGAACGGGATAAGGTGTGGCTTCGTTTTTATCACAATAAAAATAAAAAAAAGTCTTTTCAAGTTCCGGGATAGAAAGTATTTCCGCCTGGCTATAAAGATACTGATACGCGAAACGCCATTCACTGGACAGTAATAAGTAATCAAGTGCGGCTGATTTTAGTTCATCATTGACCTGGGACAGCTGCAAAAATCTCTGACAATATTTTAGCGCCGCGGGTTGATCTTCCATGAGCAGCATACCCAGATATTCCAGCGTATCATCATTCGGATCGTTAAATGAATTTGATTCGACATAGCCGTTTAACAGGTAGAGATCTAATCCTGTCTGTAGTTGATCAACTGATTTGGTTGTCATTTACAGGCTCCTGTCTTCACCGAAGATAATTGTTTCGTTTCATCTCCCGCCAGCAGGGGCGGGAGATGATTCACATTGCAACCTGTCCAGGTCTTTTACCGGTGATAAAAAAACCAGATGATCAAACCTGCAGGCAGCCCCAGCCAGGTTAACTCAAGACATATCAACACATCTTTGAAAGAGAAGGGGAAATCCTCCTTCACATTCCATGCTAATCCCGCACCGACTAAACGGCCAAGGAGCGTCAGAATGAACACAGCCAGACCTATCGCGCAGCACAGGTAAACAAGGTTAATAAACGATTTAGTGCTGTTTTTCATTCTTACTACCGCTCTCTTTCAGCTTATCTGAAACCATACCCGACATCGCAGAGTCCCCTGCGTTACCCAATATTGAAGGTAAAGGGTGTTGTGGTACAGGTTTGGTTATTGTCCAGACGCCTGTTGGAACCCACTCGTACTGTTTTGATACCGGGTTGAATATTTTATCAAACGGCACTTTGATCATGTTCCCTGTAGCGAAACCTGCAGAAGCACCCGCCTTACTCAGTAAAGCTGCGAGCATAGGATCGTCGCCATTGATTTGAGCTTGATAGTAACCACCTGCTGCGTTCCATGTCACGGTTGGGTTATAACCTTTACCCGCGGTGATCGCCCCGATAACCCCAGATCCAATAAGATCGGCAAGTTTGACTTCACCCGTCGTTTTGTACTGAATACCTGCCCCTAAACCGACACCCACGCCCACAGCGATAAGCTGCTCTTTGGTGTTATTTACGGCGTTGGTCAGAATCGCTCGTCCGCCCATGATGATCACCGGCCATGAGGTTGGATCCATCACCACAGACAATACGCGATCCCCTTTGGTGATATTGTCCTGCAGGAATTTCAGGTCCGCGCCATTCAGATAATTCACCAGTGCCGCTGCCGTCGGATCTTTGAGTTTTTCATCCAGGCGGAACTGCCCCGGCTGCGGATCGTTGGCCACGTTGGTAGAGGCCTGGATCAGCTCCTGCCAGGTAACACAGGTCACCCCTCCGCCGGTACAGGCATCCGCAAGCTCTTTGCTCTTCTTATTACTGATTGCCAGATACTTCTCAACCACCTTCATGCAGTCACCGCCGGAGGCTTTACACTCCAGTAGCTCTTTATCTAGCTGACGTGCTTCTGCCGTACTTAGATAGTTATTCTCAACCGTCGTCTTACCCGCCTGCGCTCCCGCCACAGCAGAGGCAGAGCTGTCGCCCACCAGCCCACCGGACAGTCCCGCCGCCAGCGTTGCCAGGGCAGAAACCGTCTGCTTCTGGGTTTCGTCCAGCTCGTCGGCAGATTTCCCGTACATCTCGGTGGCGATCATCCCCACCAGCTCGCCCGTGGCGGCTCCGGCGGCTCCCGCCAGCGCGTTTTGCCCCTGGGCGGCGGCCAGCGCGGCGTTGACCACCGCGTGGGCCGCGACTTTGCCCGCGTCGTTCAGGCCGCTGTAGTGACCAATCACCTCCGCCACGTACGGCGCAGCACCGCCAGCAAGGGCCGCGCTGAGATCGCTCCCGGCCAGGCCCTGAACCGCCGCCGTCGCCGCCTGAATCGCCTGCTGATACTGACCGCCGGTGCCAAAGCCTGAGGCGCTGAGCGCGTCGTTGTAGGCCGTCTGGTAGATCTGACCGTTGATGTCGCTAAGGGTCGCGGTTTTGCCCGGGTTGGCTTTTTCCCACGCGGCTTTCGCCTCCTGCAGGTCCTGCGCGTTGACGTGATTCAGCTTCTCTTTCGCGGCGTTAGTGGCGCGGATGCTGCCCTCGGTGCGGGCAATATCGGCCACCTGATTACCAATCTCGCCGATCAGCTGCGCCTGCTGGAGTCGCTCCTGCTCTTTCTCTTTGTCGAAGATAGGGGAGAGCGTCTGGTTGGCGTGCTCCACGTCGCGGCTGAGCTGATTCACATCCTGAACCTGACGATCCTGGTCGCGGACGATCAGCGTACCGTCAGATACCGCCGCGTGCGTGGTGCTGCTGTCATGCCCGTCGCGGTTCGCGCCCACCAGCAGGCCGTTAGCCATATTCCCGGCAAACTGGCTGCCGATGCTGCCCCCGGTGCTCATGCCCACGCTCTGGTGTTCCACTTCGAAATCGGCGCGGTTTTCAATATCGCTAAAGCCGATGGTGCCGGTATCGAGACGGTTTTTATCAGCGGTTGCCGTCGAGCCAATCACCGCCCCGTTGAGCTGGGTATGCTCACCCACGGTCACGTCATAGCCGCCTTTACCGGCGAAGATCCCGGTCTGTTCAACCACCGAGTCGTAGTTGCTGTGCATCTTGTCGCGGCTGACGTTGACGCTGGCCGAGCCGGTCATGGAGCCGATGCTGAAGCTCCCGCCCGCGCTGGCGTTCTGCTGTTTCGAGTCGTAGCGATCGCTGTCCTGCTCGGAGGTGAGCGTCAGATTGCGGCCAATGTCCGCTTTCACGGTTTCGCCGCTCACCTGCGCCCCGGTCAGGGTGGCGTCACGTCCGGTCAGGAGATTCACCTGGCGGCCCGCGTCCACGGTAGTCTCGCTGTGGGTGGTGCCGTTGCCGCTCTCGTTGCCTTTGCCGCGGTTGACGCTGGCGGAGATGTTAAGGCCAAAGCCGCCGGAGCCCACGCCGATGCCAACCCCGACGCTGCCGCCCTTGCTCTCGTTTTTGCCGTCCAGCAGTTGGGTGTTTTGCGCCGAGCGCAGGTACAGATCGCGGTTGGCGGCAAGGGTGATATCGTTGCCCGCCTTCAGCTGGCTGCCTTCCACGGTCAGATCTCCGTCCGTGCCGCGCGCGCCGCTGCCGGTGGCGATCACGCTGAGATCGCGCCCGGCGTTAAGGGTGCTGCCTTGAGCGGTGTTCTGCTCGCTGTACTGGGTCGATTTCGACGACTGGCTGCCGTAAGAGAGGCTAATACCCACCGTGTTGGTGTTAGAGGCATCCGCGCCCATGGCCTGATCCAACCGTCCGGCCTGCGCGGCCTGTACGCCGGAGAGCGCCGCCTTAACGCCCTGCAATGCCTGCAGGCGGCTGCTGCCGGAGGATTTCGCCTGCTGGGAGGCCTCGACGGCGCTGTTCAGCGCGCTGCCGACGGTGCCGGAGAGCGCCAGCGTCAGCCCGGAGGTTTTCTGCTCCACCTCGTGGGTCTGCTGGCTGCGGTTGTTCACCGCCGTGATATCGACGTTTTTACCGGTCAGCGTCATGTCCTGACCGGCCACCAGATCGGAGCCGCTCACCGTCAGGCGATCGCCCGCCCGCAGGCTCAGGTCGCCATTGACGCTGCCCACCGTGCTGCCCGCCTGGGTGGCGTCCGCGCCGGTGTCGGTGGTTTTGATGCTCTGGGTGCCGACGCTAAAGCCGATCCCGCCCGAGCTTAACAGCCCCGATTTTTTCTCCTGCTTCTGGTGCAGTTCGTTATTACGTTCGGCCTGGGTCTCGACGCTCAGGTTGTTGCCTGCCAGCAGGGCGACATCGCCCGTACCGGCCACGTTGCTGCCGCGCACGGTGAGATCATTGCCGGCGGTCAGGTTAACGGTATCGCCGTTCAGCTCACTACTCTGCACGGTCTGGCGGTCAATCTGGTCGCGGGTGGTCGTGGTGGTTTTCGACAGGAAGCCGTTACCGCCCACCACTTTATGCCGTTCGTCCAGATCCTGCGTATTCTCGCCCGCCGTCAGGGTCAGGTTATTCCCGGCGCTGACGTTCAGCGCCTCGCCAGCGGAGAGGGCGGCCGCGCGGGCGTTGAGATCGTTCCCGGCGGCCAGAGTGACGTCACCTTTGCCCGTCACTTCGCTGCCGATGCTGTTGGTCTGCCCCTGTTTCAGGCTGTTATCGCCATCCCACACCAGATTATCGCGGCTGGCGGTTTCCACCGTATTCAGGGTCATATCCCGCCCGGCCACCAGCTGCGCTTTGCCGTTCTCGCCGCTGGCGATCACCTGCGCCCCGGTCAGGGTGATATCCCGCCCGGACTGCAACGCCAGCTTGCCGTCGTCGCCCTGGACGTAAATGCCGGAGACGCTGTTGATGGTGGTGCGGGCAAAGCTGTTCTCACCGTTCACGCTGGAGGCGCTGGTGGTGGTACTGGTGAGGGTGATGTCACGTCCGGCGCGGGCCAGCACGCTGCTGTCGCCCACGATGGCGCCGCCAATATTGTTGATATCGGTGCGGGCGTTCAGGTTGACGTCTGCCCCCTGGATGGTGCCGGTCTGGTTGGTGATGTTGTCGGCATCAAGCTGCAACACATTGCGCCCGGCAATCGTCCCGCGGTTAAACAGGTCGCCGTTGAGCTTAATGGAGACGTTGTTCCCGGCAATCAGCGCCCCGGAGCCGTCGATATCCCCCGGTTTCACTTTGGCGTAGACCTGCGGGACCAGTACGTTTTCCATTGAGCCGTTCGGCATCTTCACCTGGGTGTTAACCAGCCAGACGATATCCCCGGTCAGGAGCGCCATCTGCTCCGGCGTCAGCGCCACGCCGAGCTTCAGGTCATACTGCTTGCCGAAGGTAATGCCGCGATCCATCAGCGCTTTGTACTGCTCTTCATCGTTGTTATAGCCGTCGAGATAGCGCTGGCCAGTAATGCCAATCACCTGCTCGCGGATCAGGCGCTGCTCGTAGTAGCCGTCGCCCAGCCGCTTAAGGGTATTGTCGCCATCGGCGGTGAAGGCGTCCTGCATGTAGTCGCTGCCGAGCCACTGGCGCTCGTTGGTAAAGCGCGGATCGGTCTCCACCAGATACGGCACCTCCGCCGACGGGTTCACCTTGAACAGGCTGTTGTCCGGCAGGGTGGTATTCGGGCCGATAATGCGGATCGCGCCGTCGGCCGGGGTCACTTCAAACTGCTGCCCGGCAGGCGGGGTCACCGGCTCGCCCGGCGAAACGGTCTGCTGCGGCACAGGTTTCACGCCCGCAGCCTGCCCAATCGCCACGTCCGTTCCCTGCAACACCAGCGGAGTGATACTGAGATTGCTCCCCTCGACGCTGCCGTTGCTGACCAGTTGGCCCGGTTTCAGGGCGATATCCTGGATGGTGGTTGGCGGGGTGTAGGCCGTGCGATCGCGTCCCTGCTCGTCGTCGCCTTTGTGGCGAATACGGTAGTAGTGGGTGACGGTGCCCTCATCGGTGGTGTAACGCTTGCCGGGCACGTCGTCGTTCTGCACGCTGCCCATCTGGTCAATCGCCAGGGTGCCGCCTGCGATCACCTGGCTCTTGTCGTTGAACAGCTTGTCGCCGGTCATCAGCAGGTTGCCGCCAGCGAGGATCTTCGCCGGGTCGCTCTCTTTGATGCGCGTTTCGTCGATCGTGCGGGTGTAGTCGTACTGGTTGAAATTGTCATTGCCGTGGCCGGAACGCTCTGGCGTGTTGAGGTTTTTCAGGCCATCGGAGGAGTTGTCATCCACCCACACGCCTTGCTCAGTCGAACTCCAGCGGTTGGTTGAACCCGTGTGCTGGTAGTCGGTCAGATCGTCCTGCGACACCCGCACCACCTCGGTGGAGAAGTGGTCGTTGATGTTGTTGATCTGCCCGGCGGCAATCGCCATATCCCCGGCGGACTCGATGGTCGAGCTGTGGTTATTGATGGTGCCCGCGCGGCCGGTGACGGCACCGTTGTCGTCCAGCGCGCCGCCGATGGTCATGCTGCCTGCGCTGTAGATCAGACCGTGGTCGGCGTTGTTCAGCGTCTGCACGCCGAGGTTTACACGCTCGCGCCCGGCCAGCGTCGCCGCGGTGCCGTTTTCGGCGAGATTGTTAAAGGTATCCACATTCACGCCCACCGCATCGCCGTAGATCCGCCCGGTGCCGATGTTGGTCAGGGTGTCAGCGTTAATGCGGGTGGTGATCCCGTCGATCAGGCCGGTATTGCGTACCGTACCGGTGGCCGTCAGGGTGGTGCTCCCGGCATTGATTTCGCCGCTGGCGAGGTTGGTCAGATTGGCGCTCTGCACATTGAGGGCGCTGCCCGCCATCAGCTGGCCGCTGTTGGTGAGATCCCCGTCGGTGGTGAAGGTCAGGTTACCGTTGGCGATGGTGGTGCCGGTGTTGTTCACGCCGTTAGCGCTGTGGAGATCCATATCCCCCAGCGACAGCAGCTGGCCGCTGGCATCCAGCGACGCCGCGTCTACGTTCAGGGTTTTACCCGCTTTCAGGGTGCCGCCCGCGTTGACCAGATTCAGGCCGCTACCGCTAAGATCCAGGGTGTCACCGGAGGCCAGCGCCCCGGCGCTGTTGTTCAGCACACCGCTGTTATCGATGCTCAGTGTGTTATTCGCCAGAATGCTGCCGCGCTGGTTATCCAGGGCACCGGTATTGAGCGCCAGACTCTGGCCCTCCAGCCCCTGGTTTTCACCGAGCGTGTCGCGGTTAATAACGTTCAGGGCATTGAGGGTCACGCTTTTGCCGCTGCGGATCAGCCCCGAGACGTTCTCTACAGTCCCACGAGCGCTGTCGAGGAGCAGATCGCCCACCGACTGGATCTGCCCGCCGCCGTTTTGCAGGTTCTGGCTGTGCAGGGTGGTATCGGCTTCGCCAATCACCCGCCCGCCGCTGCGGTTATCAAGACGGGTGGCTGCAATATCCGCCGCGTCGCTGGCGGCCAGGGTACCCGCCTGGTTATTGAGGCGGTCTGTCGAGAGGTTCAGCGCCCCCAGGCTGTTAAGGGTACCTGCGCTATTATCGATGGCACTTGAGGTGACGTTCACGCCGTCGCCCTGCACCACGCCTTTATTATTGATGAGCTGCGTGGTGGTCAGGGAGAGGCTCTGCGTCGCCGCCAGCTGCCCGGCGGTATTGTTCAGCGTATCGCCGTCAAAGGTGAGGCTGGTACCAGAGAAGGTGGTGCCCTGGCTGTTATCCAGCAGGCCGCCGCTCAGGGTCATGGCCCCGACCGATTTCAGCGCGCCGCCGTTATTGCTGAGACTGTCGAAACCGGCGTTCAACGACCGGTTCGCGCCAATCTGGCCGTCGGTGTTGTCGATAGCACCCGCGTTCAGGCTAAAGTCGCCTTCGCTTGCCAGCAACCCGCTCTGGTTGTTCAGCGCACCTGCGTTCAGGCTGAAGTCGCCGTTGCTCGCCAGGAAGCCGCTCTGGTTGTTCAGTGCGCCGCTCTCAAGGCTCAGGGAACCCTGAGAGAGCAGGGAGCCGGAACGGTTGTCAAACGCGCCGCCGTTCAGGGCCAGGGTTGCGCCATCGGCGACAATCACCCCCTGCTGGTTGTTAAGGCTTCCGGCGCTGATGCGCTGGGTTTTTGCCGCCTCGATGCGGCCTTTGGCGTTGTTCACCGCCTGCTGGCTTTGGATTTCACCCTCGCCCGTCGCGGCAGAGATCAGCCCCTGCTGGTTGTTCACGGCCCCGGCCTCCAGCCGGGTATTGCCCGCCACCGCCACGATCTTCCCTGCGGTGTTGTCGATAGCCCCGGCCTGCAGCCGGGTATCGCCTGCCACCGCCATAATCTGCCCTGCGGTGTTATCGAGGGTGTCAGCCTTGAGCTGCACGCCGTTCGTCGCGCCAATCTGCCCCTGCTGGTTATTGATGTTGCCCGGCAGATCGACAGTCAGCGCGTTGCTGCCACGCTGGACGATGTTGCCTTTCTGGTTACTGAGGTCGTGGGCGCTGAGGTTAATCGTCTCCGCGCTCAGCGTGCCCCCGGCGTTGTTAAGTAATTTCCCGGTGCGGACGGTCATTTCGTTGGCGTTGACCTTCGCGCTGGCGGTGTTCACATCCCCCGCGCCGCCGTCCAGCAGGAGGCGTTTGCCCTGGGTCTGGCTGCCGCTGACGTCCACGCCCTGGCCACGGACGCTAAGATCCCCGCCCGCCAGGGTTTGCCCGTGGGCGCTCAGCTGGCCGCTGGTGCTGAGTTCCAGATCGCCCGCGTCGGCGAGCTTGCCGTCGCTTTTCACCCCGGCGGCCAGCACGCTCTGCTGGCTCCCGGTGAAGCTTGCCGCATTGACCCGGACATTGCTGGCGGCAGTGATGACCCCGCTATTGTTCATGTCGCTGGCGGTTTGCAGGCTGGCGCTATCGCTGGCACGAAGGGTGCCGCTGTTCTCAATGCGTCCGTCGGCGGAGAGGGTCACGGTGCCCGCCTGGGCACCGATGGCCCCGGCGTTACGCACCCCGACACCGCTCTCGGTGCCGACCATGCGGATCTTACCGGCATACATGCCGCCGAGGCTGGCCACATCCACCGCCAGCTGTGGACGGGTAGCAGGATCGTCGCTGCCTTTTTCGATGACCTCGTGGGCCGCATCCACCTTGTTGCGCCCGGTGGTGACCTTCAAATCCTTGGCCCACAGCCCGGCGTTAACCTTCACCGAGCGGGCAATGATGTCGGTGTAATCCGCGCCGGAGGTATCCATCCCCGCGCCGTCCACCACCACCTCGCCGCGCTCGACGTTGAAGCCGGTCAGCGCGCCGTCTTTCATCTGCGGCTGGCCGGTGGTGAGGGTGGCGCGGTTGGCGTTAATAAAGCCGCAGCCGCTACAGGTGATGCCCGACGGGTTGGCGATCACCACCTGGGCTTTTTTACCGGCGACTTCGATCATGCCGTTCAGCTTGCTCGGGTCGCGGGAGCTGACCTCGTTGAGGATCACCTTGGCTTCGCCTTTCGCCAGCCACGGGTTGCCCGCCACCATGCCGCCCAGATTGGTCTGCACGTTTTTGTGCGAGTTGTTGAGGATCGCCCCTTTGCTGTCCACGTCGAACTGGGTGTAGTTGTTCCGTGACACCCCGGCGCCGGACGGGGTCTGGATGTTGACCTGCGGCGTGCCGTTGGCGCTGTTCACCACCGTCGGCTGCTGGTTTTTTGGTGCACTGGCGTCCGCCACGATAGCGGCCTGCGCCGTCTGCACGGCCCCCATCGCCAGCCACAGGCTCAGGCTGATGGCGCTCACCTTGCCGATAAGCTGGCTGTGGGTATGGCCGATGCCGGAAGAACGTGACGAACCGGCGCGGCCGGAGCGGGCGATATCCGCCACCACCATCAGCATGCCGCGCGCTTTGTTGAAGACAATTCGGTACAGGTTCTTATTCATGGTTCGTTCCTTTAAACGCTTCCGGCAGGCTCACGGTGAGCGGGTGATTCTGTTGCCACTCTCTGGCGTGTTGACGGCTGACGTGGCTGCCGTGGAACAGCATCACGCGCTTGCCACGTTCTGCGCCGCGGTGATACAGCGCGCGGCAGACGTGGTCGGGGAAGATATCGCGGCGCATCAGGTTGTACATCGCGGGGGTATGGCCGAAGGGGGCGATCCAGTCGCTGAACCAGATCCGCTCTCCGCTATCCCAGTCCTCTTCTTTCATCTCGATGGCGGGGCGGGTGAGGTAGCGGGCTTCCGCCTCCTCATTCATGCTGGCCCAGCTGAGGAAAAAGACTGGCCGATCGTTTTCGCTCACCAGCACGTACTGCTGGCGTTTGATGATCGGCAGCAGCAGGGTGGGCAGGGCATGCAGCGGGGCGTCCCGGTGCATCGGGGAGTGCATCCACAGCCAGACGGTGGCCCCCAGCACTTCGGCCTCGCTCTCCTGGCCGCCGAGGATCAGCGGCGCTTTGATATCCAGATGTCCGACGCGCATCACCAGCTCCAGTTGAGGTTAAAGCCGAGCGTGAGATCGCTGGTTTCAAAGCCGTCCGGCTTCGAGAATGGCGTTCCGGCGAACAGGTCATAGCCGGTGTTGAAGGCGTTGCCGCGCAGGCCCGCCACGCCGCCCGCCAGGTGTTTACCCACCTGCAGGTCGGAACTGTAACCGCCCACTTCGCCGTAATCGGCACCCAGATAGAACTCCTGGTTCGGCAGCGGCGTGCGCCAGGCCAGATCGTTACGCACGTACCAGCCGTGGCTGGCGCTCAGGGTGCGCTCGCCGTCAAAGCCGCGTACCGTCCAGCGGTTGCCGATGGCGAACTGATCCTGCGGGGTCAGCGGCGTGTTGCTGATCTGGCGCAGGTACTGCACGTTGTAGCGGAAGTTTTGTGTGCCGATGGCAAACGGCAGATCGAGCTGGCCGCTTATCAGGGTAATTTTGCTGAGCGCAGTCGCATCGCCCCAGAACTCTTCCGGCGCGGGCTGTGCGCCGAACCAGCGGGTGCCGCGCTGATAGCTGATGCCCGCATCCAGCGTGGCCTGGCCGATGTAGTGGCGATGATCCAGCCCGATGCGCCAGCCCGCGGTCTGACGGCGCTGGACGCCCACTTCCGTGTCATCGATAAAGTTGCGGGTCTCCCGCGCCAGCACGTCGTAGCTGAAGGTGGTTTTTTGCGAGCCGCTGCGGTGCAGCACGCGGCTGAGCTGGATATCGAGGTTTTTGCTTTTACCGCTGTAGCGATAATCACTGTTCAGCCCGGCGACAGTCTGGTGGTAGTCGTAGTCGCTGCCGGTGACGCCCAGCATCCAGTAGCCAAAGGGCACCGAGTAGTGCGCCGTGTAGTTTTTGCTGCCTTTGCCGCCCTTGTCGTTCAGGTCGTGGCTGGCAGAGACATACAGCAGGTCGCTCAGGGAGAAGGGGTTATCCAGCGACAGCGTGACGCCGCCCTGATAACGCCCGGTGGTTTCGGTCCCGGCATCGTCCAGCGACAGGCCGATACGCCACATTTTGCTCTGCTTACGGGTGATCACCACGTCGCTCTCGCCCGGGTTCTCTCCCGGCAGCAGCTCCATATTGGCCTCTACCGTCGGCAGACGTTGTAAGTTTTCCAGCCCCTGTTCAATATCGCGCAGATCCAGCAGGTTCCCCTCGTGGGCCGGGAAGGCGCTGTACAGCTGGATATAGTCATCGCTCTCTTTGGTGAGCCGCACATGGCGGATGGTGCCCGGGACAATGGTGAGTTTCAGCGTTCCGCTTTTCAGATCCTGCGACGGGGCCAGCACGCGGGTGGTGATCCAGCCGTGGTCAACGAGGCGGTTCTGCATCGTGCTCATCAGCAGATTGATCCCTTTGCCGCCCAGACAGCGCCCCTGCGCCTGGTCCGCAATACGCTGCAGCGGCACCCAGTGGGGCAGGGCTTGCTGGCCGCTCAGTTCGACGCGGTTGATCGGGAAGCAGGGGGATTCCGTCGGAAACGCAATCTTGCCAAAGCCGGATGACGGCTCAGAAAGGCGTATATCGGGAACAGGCGGGGTTAATTGCTGTTCCAGGGCTTTCTGACGCTGCTGCTGAATAATAAATTGATTATCTGGCTCCGCTGCCTGGGCAGGGATCATTAAAGACAGGCCAGAGGCTGACGCTATTATTATGGCGATATTGTGTCGGGCTTTCATCGGCGGATCCGTGCTGTGTAAGCAAAAAGAAGACAATGTGAATTTGTGTAAAATTGTTTAAGTATTGCGAGGGGAAGGAAAGGGGGATTAATCCTAAAGCACAGAATTATCCGAGTTTCAGGCTCCTTAATTCTGGTAGGTTTGCGCCGGGAAAGAATATATCGGGGGTTTCACGTGGATTACGGGAAATATCCACGTGAAACTTAAGTGAAATTAACGCTTATTTCTGAATGCGGTCAACGCGCACAACCGGAGGCGTTGATTTCTTATCCAGGCTACCGTTAATGCTGATCATATTATCGGGCTGGACGGTGCGGCCATCAAATACGGCCTTAGGAATTACAGTATCAATGGTGCCGGTTTTATCGCGGAATTTAAATTTATCCCCTTCGCCGCCATCAATGAGATTACCCCGTAAGGAGATCGTGGCGCCATCGTGCATCTCTTTGGCCTGCTCCACGGTCATGATTCTGGCGTCTTCCGCCCCGCGATAGCCATCATCCAGGGAGTGTGGCGCTGGAGGAGCAGTATCTTTTTTAAGTCCACCATTATCTTCGGCATACGCCGTTGAGATTAAAAGACAACACAATAAGGGTGCGACGGTTAATTTCATACTGCCTCCTTAGTTTAACTTGCTTGACAGATTAAGCCTGGTTGCTATTTTTTATTTTGCAAACAAGAACACTCCTAATCAAATTTATCTATAAAAATCATCTGGCTGCATAATATTAATTAACGAGACGGTGAGGTGATATATGGCAAAAGTAAAAGAAAGTTCCCCTCCTTTGCCCGGTGTGAAACAAAACCATACCGCTCTGCAGTTTGAATACGATGCCCGCCGCTTCGGTTTTGTGCTGTTATTGTTGATTATTGCCGCTGCGCTGGCAGGCGTTTTTTCAGGTGGTTATTTTAGCGACGCGACAAAAACCAACGCCGCCAAGAGTGTGCAGGTGAAATATCAGCGCTTTGGCCGACTGCAAACGCCCCTTGAGCTAAAAATTACGTTGCCCGGTCAAGGCACTGCGCCGCTGACGTTGCGTGTCGGTGGAGAATATATGGCGCGAACGCAAACCGATAATATCTGGCCGCAGCCTGATGAAATGCACAGCGAGGGTGGGGAGCTGGTGCTGGTTTATCAGGAGGCAAAACCACGCAAAGATTTTAACGTCTGGATCTATAACACCCCGGATAAACCCGGTAAGACCGTCACCACCGTCACCGTAAATAATCAGCCGGGTCTCTCTTTCTGGCAATTTATCTACCCGTAGGGGGCCAGCATGGAAATGATACTCAGGGCGGTGGCGATTTATCTGATTTTGCTGGTGGTGTTTAAAATCGCCGGAAGGCGGGCGCTGCTGCAAATGACAAGCTTTGATTTAATCCTGTTATTGATAATTAGTGAGGCCACGCAGCAGGCGCTGTTAGGGGATGATTTTTCGGTGACCGGTGCCATGCTAACCATTATTACGCTGGTGGTGATTGATATGCTTTTCGGGCTGGCAAAAAAATACATTTCCGGTACGGAATCCATGTTCGATGGCTCACCGGTTATTCTGGTGGTGCACGGTGAATTACAACAAGAGAAATTAAAGAAAGTGGATGTCTCCTGCGACGATATTCTGGTATCGGCCCGACAAAATCACGGCATATATCAGCTGGAGAAAATTAAATACGCAATCCTTGAACGTAATGGGCATATTTCGATTATTCCCGAAGAGAGTGAATCATGAAAGAAAATATCTGGAACCAGGCCAAAACCACCAAGGAACTCACCCGCCAGGTGTCAACGGTGTTGACCGACTTAGGCTGGCTGCTCACCACGGCAGAGTCCTGTACCGGTGGCAATGTGGCCTCTGCACTCTGTGCAGAAAAGGATACTGCCTCCTTCTTTGGCACCGGCGTGGTGACCTTTAACAATGAAGCCAAACACAAGGTGTTGGGCGTCAACAATGCCACGCTTGAAAAGTACACCGCCGTAAGTAGCCAGACGGTGGGCGAGATGGCCGAAGGGGCACTCAAGCTGGCCGATGCGGATGTCAGCATCGCTATCAGCGGTTACGCGGGGCCGGATGGCGGGGAGGATGGTACCCCGGCGGGCACCGTCTGGTTTGGCTGGTGCTTTCGCGGCGAAGTGACCACCGCCGTACAGCACTTTACCGGCGAATGTGAAGATGTGATCGAGAAAGCGGTTCGCTATGCGCTTTCTGAACTGTTGCGGCAGGTGCCGCACTGGAAAAAGCAGTTGCATTAAGGAGAGGCTATGAGTGTGGTGGTAATTACCGGCGCAACGGCTGGGGTAGGGAAAGCAACCGCGCTGCGTTTTGCGGCGGCGGGATACGACGTGGGACTTATCGCCCGCGATGATCATAGTCTTGAGGCCACGCGAGCGGAGGTGGCGAACTATGGCGTCAACTGCCATGCGGTGAGTGTGGATGTGGTGGACGCCACGGCGCTGAGCCAGGCGGCTCAGACCCTGGCCGACCAGCTGGGCACTATCGACGTGTGGATAAACAACGCCATGTGTACCACTCTGGCGCCGTTTTACAGCATCACCGACGATGAGTTTCGCCGGGTGACGGAGGTGACCTATCTGGGCTGCGTTAACGGCACGCCGGCCGCGATGGAGCAGATGATCCCCCGTGACAGCGGGGTGATTATCCAGGTCGGCTCCGCGCTGGCCTACCGCTCCATTCCACTCCAGTCGGCCTACTGCGGCGCCAAGGCGGCGATCCGCGGCTTTACCGATGCGCTGCGTACCGAGCTGATGCACGAGCGCAGCGGCGTACATCTGGCGATGGTGCAGATGCCGGGGCTGAACACCCCGCAGTTTGACTGGGCGCGGAACAAGTTTGCTTACAGTATGCGCCCGGTTGCGCCGGTCTTTCAGCCGGAGGTCGCCGCCGAGGCGATTTACGGTGTGGCGCAAAAGCCGGTGCGCGAGCTGTGGGTGGGGCGCAGCACCATTGGGGCGATTGTCGGGCAGTTTCTGTTCCCCGGTCTTCTCGACCGGATGATGGTGAAAAATGCCTGGGAAGGGCAGATGGAGGAGGCGCTCAACCCGCCAGACAGACAAGATAATCTCGCCAACCCGGTCGGCGGCGAGCATCGGATACACGGTCATTTTTCACCGGAGGCCAAATCCCGGGCCGCAGCCATCACCTCCGGCGTGCCGGGTAAAGTGCTGGTGGGTACCGCGGTGGTGACCGGGCTGGTGCTGATCGGTAAGTTGATAGGACGGCGGAAGTAGTGTTACAGGCCGGGTAAGCCTGAGCGTTCCCCGGCGATCCCGGCGAAAGTGCCCCTCGAAGGCTGCGTGATCCCCACAACAATAGTGGCACGGTCGGCCCCCTCTCCTCTTTGGGGAAAGGGTTGGGGTGAGGGGATCCCTCTCCCTCAAGGGCAGAGGGATCCGCACAAAAATAGTGGCACGGTCGGCCGCTCTCCTCTTTGGGAAGAGGGTTGGGGTGAGGGGTTCCTTCTCCCTCAAGGGCAGAGGGATCTGCACAAAAATAGTGGCACGGTCGGCCCCCTCTCCCCTTTGGGGAGAGGGTTGGGGTGAGGGGATCCCTCTCTCTCAAGGGCAGAGGGATCCCTACAACAATAGTGGCACAGTCGGCCCCCTCTCCTCTTTGGGGGGAGGGTTAGGGTGAGGGGAACATGCGACTCAGGTGGCGGTTCCCGTTCACCTTACGTTCTGTACTTCTCTGCCAGCCCCAAGTGAGCGGGGCACTTTCATGCCCTTTAGTGATAACCCTCGGTATCCGTGACCTTGCCGCGGAACACGTAGTAACTCCAGGCGGTGTAGACCAGAATCAGCGGAATAATCAGCAGCGTACCCACCAGCATAAACAGCTGGCTGGACGGCGGGGCGGCCGCGTCCCAGATGGTGATGCCCGGCGGGATAATATTGGGCCACAGGCTAATGCCCAGCCCGCTAAAGCCGAGGAAAATCAGCCCGAGCGTCAGCAGGAAGGGGCGAGCGTGACTGTGCGGGTTTCGGGTGAGCCGCCAGATCAATACCCCGCATACGGCCACCAGTATCGGTACCGGCAGGAAGTAGAAGAAGTTAGGCAGTGAGAACCAGCGGTCGGCCACAAACTGCCAGCCCAGCGGCGTCCAGATGCTGACCACCGCCACGACCGCCAGCAGCGCCAGCAGCACGTGGCGGGTCAGGTCGCGCATATGACGCTGTAACGCCCCTTCGCTTTTCATGATAAGCCAGGTGGTGCCCAGCAGGGTATAAGCCACCATCAGCCCCAGCCCGCAGAACAGGTTGAACGGCGTCAGCCAGTCCAGCGCGGAACCGGCAAAACGACGGCCCTCGACGTCGAAACCGTTAATCATCGCCCCCACCACAATGCCCTGGCTGAAGGTCGCCAGCAGCGAACCGGCGGCGAAGGAGATGTCCCAGAAGCCGCGGTGCGACGGCGTGGCTTTAAAACGAAACTCAAAGGCCACGCCGCGGAAGATGAGACCAATCAGCATGGCAGTCAGGGGGATCGTCAGGGCGTCGATAATCACCGCATAGGCCAGCGGGAAGGCACCAAACAGCCCCGCGCCCCCCAACACCAGCCAGGTTTCATTCCCGTCCCACACCGGCGCGACGCTGTTGACCATCACGTCACGCGCCTGCGGATCACGCTCAAAGTAGAAGAGCATACCGATACCCAAATCGAACCCATCCATGATGATGTACATCAGGGTGGCGAAGACGATGATGGCAAACCAGATCACTGAGATATCGACGCCCATTATGGTTTCTCCTCTTCCGGTACCGGTTCTGCCGCCGAGAGCGGACGCGCGGGTCTGCCGTCAGTATTCAGGGAGAGATTGTCGGTAGGCTGCGGTCCTTTCTTAATTAACCGCACCAGGTAGACATACCCCACGCCGAACACCGAGCAGTAGACGACGAAAAACGCCAGCAGACTGATGCTCATCTGCAAGGTACTGTGCAGCGACACCGCATCAATGGTGCGTAGATAGCCATAGACCACCCACGGCTGACGGCCCACTTCGGTGGTGATCCAGCCCGCAAGGATGGCCACCAGCCCGGCTGGCCCCATGCTCAGGGCAAACCAGTGGAACGCACGGGAGTGATACAGCCGGTGGCGATGGCGCAGCCACAGGCTGACAACGCCCATCAGGATCATCAGCAGCCCGAGGCCGACCATCACGCGGAAGGACCAGAAGACGATCAGCGAGTTGGGTCGCTCATCTTTCGGGAAATCTTTCAGCGCCGGGACCTGCTTATCCAGGCTATGGGTCAGGATCAGGCTGCCGAGCGCCGGGATCTCCAGCCCGTATTTGGTGCGCTCCTCCTCCATATCCGGCACGCCAAACAGGAGCAGCGGCGTGGCTTCACCCGGTGGGTTCTCCCAGTGGCCCTCTATGGCGGCGATTTTCGCTGGCTGGTGTTCGAGGGTGTTCAGACCGTGCATATCCCCGACGAAGGCCTGAATCGGCGCAACCAGCAGCGCCATCCACAGCGCCATCGAGAACATTTTGCGCACCGCCGGGCTATCGTTACCGCGCAGCAAGTGCCAGGCTCCCGAGGCACCCACAAACAGGGCGCTGCTGAGGAAAGCGGCAATGGACATATGGATCAGGCGGTAGGGGAAGGAGGGGTTAAAGATGATGGCGAACCAGTCTTCGGGGATCACCTGGCCGTTCTCGATGCTGAACCCCTGCGGGGTGTGCATCCAGCTATTGGAGGCGAGGATCCAGAAGGTGGACATCAGGGTGCCCAGCGCCACCATGCAGGTGGCAAAAAAGTGCAGGCCTGGCCCGACTTTGTTCCAGCCAAACAGCATCACGCCGAGGAAACCCGCTTCGAGGAAGAAAGCGGTTAAGACTTCATAGGTGAGCAGCGGGCCGGTGATACTCCCGGCAAACTGGGAAAAGCCGCTCCAGTTGGTGCCGAACTGATAGGCCATTACCAGGCCCGAGACCACGCCCATGCCGAAGTTAACGGCGAAGATTTTTAACCAGAAGTGATACAGCGAGCGCCAGACGTCATTTTTCGTCTTCAGCCACATGCCCTCGAGCACCACCAGATAGCTGGCCAGACCGATGGTTAAGGCCGGGAAGATAATGTGAAACGACACTGTGAAGGCGAACTGAAGCCTGGCGAGATGGAACGCATCGAGTTCGAACATCGTACTCTACCCCTGTCAGCGAAATGCCCCGTAAGGAACGGGGCATTGTGGTACAGCATTTTTTCTTCGGTGCAGGGTTACGGTTTTTCTTTACCGGCCCCCAGCTCAGCACCCGTCAATGGATTGGCATCCGGATCTGACTCAGTACGGGCCGCCATTGCTTTCAGCATAGCAGCCTGCTCTTTAGTGAGCTTGACCTGAGCCGTACCATCGCCACCGTCAACGGCGGGTTGCGGATCGGCAACGTACTCGAAGTTTTCGTCGCTGTTCCAGCTGCCGCGAAGATCATCACCTGCAGACATATTGTAGTAGGTGGTTGCATATTGTTCGATTGGCGGCAGTTTCCCCGGTGGGAAATTATTGCGAATCGACTGCAATGCTTTCTCAAACGACAGCTGGTGCGCGGCTTCACGGGTCATCAGGAACGCGAGGGCATCTTTTACACCCACATCGTCAGTGACGTTGATCAGGCGTTCATAGATGATCTTGGCGCGCGCTTCGGCCGCGATATTGGAGCGCAGGTCGGCTGTGGCCTCACCGATGGTGTCAATATAGGCCGCAGTCCAGGGTACGCCCGCAGAGTTGGTCAGCGGCGGCCCACCCCCGTACAGCAGGGAGGTGATATGGCTATCGTTACCGTTGGCCGTCAGGGAGCGATACAGTTCCGCTTCACTTTCGGTGCCCTCGGCCAGTTCGCCTTTGGCACCTTTATTCAGCATACCGACCAACGTACCGATGATTTCAAGGTGGCTCAGCTCTTCGGTAGCGATATCCATCAACATCTCTCTGCGCGCGGGATCATCGTCCCCCAGCCCCTGCGTGAAGTAACGGCAGGCGGCGGCCAGCTCACCCTGAGGGCCGCCAAACTGTTCGAGCAGCAGGTTCGCGAGGCCGGGATTCGGCTCGGCGACGCGAACGGTGTATTGCAACTGTTTTACGTGTCGGAACATAGGCTCACTCCTGGGTTATTTTTTAGCTTCCACGCCATCAGCATCTGAACGCAGGAGGAATTGCTCGGTGGTATCCGGGATATGCTGGATGAGCCAGTCGGCCATACGCTGTTCTTCCGCAAGGATGGACTCGATAGCAGGCACTGACGCCATGTCCCCGGCTTTCTTCGCCGCGGCCAGCAGGGAGGTATAACAGGCAATTTCAAACTGCTCGAAAACGTAGCCGCTAATAGAGCCTTTCACAATTTCGTCCGACGTGACCATGCCGCCGACAGACTGGCCGAACGCCATCATTTTGCTCATGGAGTCTTTCAACATCGAACGAGAAATATCGTTGCGATCAAGGATCTCTTCCAGCACAGTAATCTGCTGTTTGGTTTCAGTAATATGCTGTTCTATGCGGGCGCGAACATCAGGGTAATTATCGATGCGGCTCGCCATTGATTCGAGCATAGATTCAGCTTGCTTTTCCATGGCGTGAGCATCGCGTAGCCAGTCATGGTAGTGTTCTACGTGATTCATATTTTCTTCCTCGGGTTCGGTTAATTCAGGCTTACTTTTCTGCTTTCTGATTAATATTACCGACGGCCAGATCGGTCAGTTTAAGATCGGTGGATTTCTCTTCTTCCAGCGTCTCGGCTAATAATTTTACCGCCTGGGTATAGCCTAATTGCTCTGCCAGGGTGGCGAGGGTGCCATAGCTGGCAATCTCATAGTGTTCGACTTTCTGCGCTGCCGCGATTAACGCCGCATCGCGCACTTCATTTTTTTCTGTGCTTTCAAGGACTTCATTGGCTTCTTCAATCAAGCCTTCCATTGCAACGCACTTCATTCTTTTCAGTTTAATATTGGGCGTTTTCTCCACGATCTGATCGATACGCTCAATCTGGCCGTGGGTCTCTTCCAGGTGCGCTTTAAACGCAGCGCTCAGATCCGGGCTGGCAGCTTCGCGGGATAATTTCGCCAGAGCACGGGTAAGCTGTTTTTCTGCACTGTAAGTGTCCGATAGCAAGTGAATAAACACATCTTCTATACTTTTCATGTTCATATGCTTTTCTCCAGTGACATAAAAATTCTGCGAGCCCGCGGACCCGCAGATTACCGATTAAAGTGAATAACAGGCTTTAATAATGAGATGAATTAAGAGTTGTCGGATTTGCGTCCGCCGCCATGGCTATGCTGACCACCCTTTTTACCTGCTTCAGATGCGCGCTGCGGGTCATTTTTGAAATTACCGCCGCTTTGCTGTCCACCTTTTTTACCTGCTTCAGAGGCCTTTTCACGGTCCTGTGAGAAATTACCTGAACCACCACGTTGCTCTGCCATATTATGTTTCCTCATTTACATCGTTTATGTCAGTAAGATACGTTTTCATTCGTATCCGGTGTCGTTCAGAATTAAATTTAGTCACTATTTTTAAATCGTCAAACCGGAATTTTTCCAATAATTTCCAGTACGCATGATGAGTTGAAGAAAATATCGGCTCGCTTGTTTTTATACTATTTCTCTACAAGGTTATGTTATCAAACGACCTTCCGGGAGGGCGGCTTTGCCTGTTTTTCTGTGTCTCGCTGAAGCGTGCGAGTCCAGACGTGGCGGGGTTCTTTACGTATGTTTACAAAGGTGTTAACGGATCCATAGTGCATAAAAAATTAAAATACGTGGGATTAGTCTTAATTGATTTTTATATTATTCGCAGTATATAAAGGCGACTAAAAAATAATCTAGCGAAGCGGGTGAGTATATTATGCATAGATTACAATGATTCATTGGAAAGGGTACTTCTAAAAGAGTAAGCGAAGGGCGAGATTAAATACCCTGATAAAGTATGATGGTGAAGCGGGTGCCATAGGCAATACTGAGCCGGAGCGGTGACACGGTGTCATCCAGGTGCTGCAACGGTGAACCATATGATTGATTTCATTTCGGGTATCTTGATCCATACGCCTTTCTGGGTCTATCTCATCCTGCTGTTTCTCCTCAGCCGGGGCATCAAGGCGCGTAAGCCCGCCACGGTGACGCTGGAGAAGCTGGCCATCATCCCGGCTTTTTTTCTGATCTGGGATATCTACGATCTGCTGGTATTCCGCACGCTGACGCTGGCGACCGGCTCCCTGTGGCTGGTGGGGCTACTCAGCGGCGCGGCGATGGGCTATATCCTGATCAAACGCACGGCGATTGCGCGCGCCGCCGCGCCGCGCAGCCTCTATCGTGCAGCAGACTACTCCGCCCTGCCTTTTATGATGCTCGCCTTCGCGGTGAAGTACGTGCTGGGGGTGATGAGCGCCATCGCACCCGAGGTGCTGCAGCGCCCTGGGGTGAGTGCGTTCGTCATTATCACCGGCGGGCTGTTCGCCGGGGTGTTTGTCGGCAAGTTTGTGCGCTATGTGCGGGTGTATCTGGCACCCGAGGTGCAGCAGGTGGGGTGAGTTCAGTTGCCGGATAAGCGCCATCATCCGTTCTCCACTTCCCGGACCCTCAGCAGTTTGCCGTCACGCCCGCGTTCTGGGGGGCGTACCCGGTCGCGCACCGGATGGAACGCCTCAGAGTAGCAGGCTACCCGTGAGAGAGATTTTCAGAACGGGCTGGCACTGCGAACAACCATCGGCTCCCCGCTAATGGGATGGACAAAATGCAGCTCGCTGGCGTGCAGCATCAGTCGCGGCGTCTTTTCGGTGCCGGGGGGCAGAAGCCCGCCGTACAGGTCGCAGCCCAGAATGGGGTGGCCCAACTGCTGGCAGTGAATACGCAGCTGGTGGGTGCGCCCGGTCTCCGGGATGAGGACGACCCGCGTCACCGGCACGTTTTCCTGATGATAAAAGCGCTCGATGACCCGATAGCGGGAGCGGGCGGGCTTGCCGCTGATGGCGCAAATCGACATCAGCGGGAACAGGGCCGGATCTTTGGCAATGGGGGCGTCTATCACCCCGTCGTCATCGGCCAGATGGCCGCAGAGCAGGGCGGTGTAGATCTTGCTGACGCTGCGCTGGCTGAACTGCTGGCAGAGGGCGGCATTGATCGCCTTGTTACGGGCAATCACCATCAGCCCGGAGGTGCCGAAATCCAGGCGATGCACCAGGGTGCAGCCGGGAAACGTCTGTACCAGCCGGTGATGCACGGAATCGAGGTTTTGCGGATTCTTCCCCGACAGGCTGAGCAGCCCGCTGGGCTTATTGATCAGCACCAGATGATCGTCCTGCCAGAGCGTCTCTATCGGGGTGTGGCACGGCGGGGCAATAAAGGTATCGATAATGGCAGACATCAGGCAGACCGGAGGAAAAAAGAGGAGGGGATGATACCCAATTTGCCGCGCGCTGGCGAATGGGCTTGCCGGGTGGCGCATGGCTTACCCGGCCTGCGAGGGAGGCAGGCCGGGCATGAGGTTAGTCGCTTGCGGTTTCCGTTGCAGGTTCACCTGTCGTTTCAGGCGTTCTGCTGCTGGAGTAGATAAAGAACAGGGCGATCCCCAGGCAGAGGATGGCGCCGAGACGGCTCATCGAGAAGGGAATCGCCGCGTTGCCCAGCCAGCCAAAGTGGTCGATCAGCATGCTCATGGTCAGTTGCCCGAAAATCACCGCCACCGTGGCGACCGCCGTACCGATACGCTGCACGGCAAATACCATGATCACGATATAGGGCACCCCGAACATCGCGCCCAGCAGCTGCCATTTGGGCACATCCAGCAGGGTGACCGCCTGTTTCGGCTCAAAGAAGAAGATCAGCAGGGCGGTGATCAGCGCGCCGACGGAAAAGGTCAGAAAGGCACTTTTAAAGACCCCAACGCTGCTGCCCAGCTGGCCGTTAATGGCGGCCTGAATGCTCAGGGTGGCTCCCCCGATCACCGCCAGAATAATCATAATTAATGTCATTGTTCTTTTACCCCTGTGCAACCAGTACCAGCGCGGCGATGATGAAGCCCAGCGCGATGATACGTTTACTGTCAATTTTGCGGTGTGGCGTTCCCAGCAGACCATAGTGGTCGATGATCAGGCTCTTAAAGACCTGGCCCGCCAGGATGCCAATCATGGTCATGGCGATGCCAATCGCGGGTGTGGCGATGGTCAGGATAATCACGTAGACCGGGCCGAGCACCCCGCCCAGCAGCTGCCATGAGGGCTGGGCGAAAAACGACGGGCTGTTGCGCGGGCTGAAAAACAGCATCAGCAAAAACGTCAGGGCGGCACCGACGCCGAACACGCTGAACGTTGCCCACAGATCGCCCACTTCACCGCCGAGCGGCCCCAGCAATCCTGCCTCCACGGACAGCCCCATGCCGCCCGCAATAACGAATAAAATCAATATCAGTTGCATACCACGCCATCTCTCCATTGTTCAGGCCGGGAAGCGTACGCCTGAACATCAGTGAGAAAAATGCCATAATGCAATAAACACCTGTGCAGGAAATGCATCAATGTACGACGCGACAAACATCACCATTCGCTGGCTGCTGATCTTTACGGCAGTCTATGAGACCCAGAATTTTTCGGTGGTGGCACGTCGGGAGGGGATTTCAGCTTCGCAGGTTTCCCGCATCATTCACCAGCTTGAGGATGCGCTCGGCCAGCAGCTTTTCTACCGCAATACGCGGGCCATTATCCCGACCGAGAGCGGGCATCTCTTTATCCGTTTTGCACGACAGATGCTTGGCAATCTTGACGATGCGCGCCGGGAGCTGGATGAGCGCAAGCGGGAGCCGTCCGGCGTGGTGCGCATTAACGCCCCGGTCTTTTTTGGCCAGCGGCATATCGCCCCCGGTCTCCCTGGTCTGACGGAGCGCTATCCCCGCCTCAGCATTGAGCTGACGCTGACCGATGATTACATCGATCCCCATCGGGATGCCGCCGACGTGATCTTTCGCATTGGCGCGCTGACCGACTCCACGTTTCACGCCCGGGTATTGGGCCAGCAGTTTTATCATCTGGCCGCCTCCCCGGCCTATCTGCGCAAATACGGCGCGCCGGAAACGCCGGACGACATTGTGCAGCACAAATGCCTGATCTATCGCGGCTCGTCCGGTCCCAACCGCTGGCTGCTGCGTCGGCCCGGCGAGGCGTGGACCCACTATCCCGTCTCTCCGCTGATGTCCTCCAATAATGCCGAAACCCTGCTTATCGCCGCGCTGGGCGGGATGGGGATAGTGCTGTTCCCGGACTGGCTGATTGGCGACAGGTTCCACAGCGGTGAGCTGGTGAAACTGCTGCCGGAATGGGAGACCTCCATCAATACCGAACCACTCAACATTGCGGCGATCTACCCTCATACGCGCCACCCGCCGCTGAACGTGCGGGCGGTGATTGATCACTATGTTAAGGCGTTTGGGTCGCCGCTTTACTGGCAATCAGCAGTGAATGAGCCATTAAAGGAATAAAGCATGTCCGATAACAATTTATCCAGAATGGGGACCGCGAAAGTCACGCTCATCCGCGATGAAGAGGGGCGTCGGGTTATTGAAAAATCCCCCGTCAGCGAGGTGGAGTATGCGTTTTATCACGCCGCTGCGCCGCGGCTGCGTCAGGTGGGCGTTGCTTCTCCCGCACTGCTGTCCGCCGACGCCCCCCGGCGCAGGTTAAGGCTGGAATACATTCCGCACCCGGTGGATCAGGAAGGAGTGGCGGGCGACGAGGTGCTGTCGATGTTGGCCCGCCTGCATGGTTATCCACCGGATCCGTCATGGACCCGTCATCCCCACGGCTGGTCAGCCGCTGCGCTTGAGGCATCCCTCGGGCTGTTGGCCCTGCCGGAGCGTGCTGTGCAGCAGATGCGCTGTTTTCATCAGCACAGCGAGGCGTTGTTTCGTCATCCGGGCCTGATATCCGGCGACAGTAATGCAGGTAATTGGGGAAGAAGAGACAACGGTGAGTGGGTGCTTTTTGACTGGGAACGGTTTGGTACGGGAAGCCCGGCTATCGATCTGGCCCCCCTGATTAAAGGGATGGGCACCCCTCAGGCATTCAAGGCGATGGCCGAACGTTATCGTCTTATTGCCGGTTATCCCGACGGGCATGACTTAGCCAAAGAGATTGCCATTGCGAAGGCCTGGATCGTGACGGAGGTGGTTTTACTCCTGCATGCACGGCAGAAAAGCGATTATCCACGTTATCTCAGCTGGTATCGGGAACACCTTCCTGGCTGGTTAGCGAGCACCGTCAACCTTCTTTGAAACCTGCGTGGAGAACCTCAATGCGTCAACTTTCTCTCCTTTTATGTTTGCTGTTACTCACCGGTTGCGTCGTCAACGCCCCGCAAAAAGCGCAGTTTAATGCCGAATATCCGAACCGCCAGGATATTCGGCATCACACGGTGTACCGCTTTATGACGAAACCGATCAAGCCGGGCGGGGGTAAGAACTATGGCGCAAACGATCTGGCCGAAACCTTGCGTGCCAGAGCCAACAATGCAGCGATGGTGGAGCTGCACTTTAACTATCCTGCCAGAAGGTTGCAGGTGAAAACGCTGGATGCGCAAAACAGTACGCTGCGGGAGGTGACTTACGTGCTGCTGGATGAATCGGCGGCAAAACCGTCCGGGAGTGATAGCCGCTACTTCTTCCTGACCAAAGAGGGAGTGCTATTAACGAAGTATAAAAATTGCACCCCGGATATGAGCGTCGGTTGCCGCTGGCATGACCGGATGCTGTTCATTACCCGTAACGGCGATATGGCGGTGCAGTTCGCCAGCGGAACGGCGGGCATGGCGTTTCTGGTGATCCCGTTTTATGGCTCAGAGAAGCATCTGACGATTTACCCGAAGGCTACGGGCGTTTAAGGGGGGGCTCCTCTCCCTCAAGGGGGGCGGCGAGCCCCCTTCGCACGTTCACGGCTGACGCGGCTGGCAGAGAAGTGCTGAACGTAAGGTGAACGGAACCACCACCTCAGTCGCATGTTTCCCCTCTCCCTCAAGGGAGAGGGGGTCGATCGCGCAACGATCAAACTCATGCATTTCTCTTATTGAACTTAATTAGCCAGCTATAAGACTTTAACTACCTTCAGTCTCTTTCAGGGTTACGCTCATGTTTCTGTCATGGTGGTTAATCGTTCCTGTCGTGGTAGGGATCGCCATACTTTTCATTATGGTGTCCCGGCTCTCTAATGAGGTTGATAAGCTGGAAACCGCGTTACAAGAAAGCAGGGGACAGCTGAAATCCCTCGGTCAGCAGGCTGATGAGTTCAAACTGGCGAATCTGCGCATGACGGAAAATTTGTTGCGGGTGAAGGGTTGCGCCCAAAGTCTGCAAAACAGCCACGGCGCTGAACAAGAAAGAGTGCTGTATGAAATGACCTGCGCCCTCAATCTGGCCACGAGTCATGTTATGAGTCACCCTGATTTTATTGCGCCTCGTGCAGCGCAAGAGACCGCTTTTGCGCAGAAGGTTAACGAGTCATTGCCGTTAATGTTTCGGTGAAATGCCGGTGTAGCCTTCACCCCAGCCTTCTCCCGGAAGGGCTGAGGGATCCCCACAAAAGACCTGGCACGGTCGGCTCCCTCTCCTCTTTGGGGAGAGGGCTGGGGTGAGGGGAAACATGCGACTCAGGTGGTGGTTCCGTTCACCTTACGTTCAGCGCTTCTCTGTCAGATGCGTCACCCGTGAACGTGCCAGGGGGGCTCGCCGCCTCCCCCCTGGCTACCCCGGCTCCCGGCAAAGAAAATCGCCGCTTCGCGGATTATTCGCCCCATCCCTGGGGCTCACCCCTACGGGGCCAGCGCAGGCGCTGTTCAAAATTGCTCCCGGCAATTTTGTCCTCAGCTTATTCCTTCAGGCTTTCGGGTCGGGCACCAGCCTGCATCCATGCAGGCTATGCCCTCTCGGCGCGTCCCTGCGCCTCGCCCCGACCTTCCGGAAACGCTTCGGCGATTTTCAGCCGGACAGGGGAGTCGCTGTAAGTCTTTTAAAATATTGTGATTATTTCATTGCTGTAAGGGCAATAAAATAATGGGGCTTCCTCAGCCCAGAAGGGAGAAGGGGCCGACCGTGCCGATATCTCCTCTCCCTCCAGGGAGGGGAAGAAATTCTACCGCTCCCGCAGCGCCTCTTTCGCCCGGTTAAACGGCTTGATCATATAGTCCATCACCGATTTCTCGCCGGTCTTGATATCCACCGTGGCAATCATCCCCGGCACGATCGAGAAGTGTCTGCCCGCTTTGTTGACCAGGTAATCCTGGCTGGTGCGGATAAACACCCGGTAATAGAACACCTCCGGTTTGGCTTCATCCTGGATGGTGTCCGGCGAGATGGTCTCCACCACGCCGTCCAGCCCGCCGTAGATGGCGTAATCGTAAGCGGTGATCTTCACCAGCGCCTTCTGGCCGGGATGGATAAAGGCGATATCCCGGGGCGACAGGCGGGTTTCAATCAGCAGGTGATCGTCTACCGGCACAATCTCCATCATCTCGCCGTTCGGCGGGATAACGCCGCCGATGGTGGTGACCTTAATGTTCTTCACAATGCCGCGCACCGGGGAGGTCATCGTCAGACGGGTGACCGAGTCCTCACGCCCCTTCAGCACCGCAGAGAGCATATCCACTTCCGCATTGGATTTAGACAACGCCTCCCGCGCCTGGACGTAGTACTGCGAACGCAGGTCGGTCAGCTTCAGCTCCAGGTCGCTCTTCTGGCGCTGCAAGCGCAGGGCTTCGACGTGGCTGGCGGCACCGGTTTTCACCAGCCGCTGGGTGATCCCAAGCTCGGTGTTGACCAGTTCCAGCGCCTGGCGCAGCTCGCGCCGGGAGTCTTCCAGCTGCTCGCGGCGGGAGTTGTAGAGCCGGGTTTCAGCGGCGATCAGATCGGTCCATTTCGCCAGTTCAGGCGGGAATACCAGCGGCTGATCGTTCACCTCTGCATGCAGACGGGCGCTGGAGGCGAGCGACGCGCGGTAGCGGGCAGCGCTCTCACCCACGTTGGATTCAGAGCGGGTCGGGTCGAGACGCGCCAGCACCTGCCCGGCCTGCACCTGGTCCCCCTCGTGGACCTTGAGTTCTGCCAGGATCCCGCCGTCGAGCGACTGTAATACCTGCTCGCGGGAGCTGGGGATCACCTTCCCGGTGCCGGTGGAAACCTCATCCAGAATGCTGTACCACGCCCACACCCCGGCGATGACAAACAGCAGCAGGCTGATTAACACAATGCTTCTGGCCCCGGTATAACCACTCTCGGAGCCGAGGGCGTTATCCAGGTCGTCCATCGCGGCGGCATCATGCTGATTGATTTTCATTTTTCCACTCCCGGCCATTCGCCTGCTGTTGCTGCTGCATCCGGCTGTTGCTCAGCGCCTGGGCTTTCGGCGCATCCATCACCAGCATTCCCTCTTTTAGCACCACCACGCGCTCCACCAGCTCCAGCATCGGCACGCGGTGGGTGGCGACGATCAGGGTGCGGTTGCCCAGCCACTGGCTCAGGCGCTGGATAAACTCGCGTTCGGTGTGCTCATCCAGCGAGGCGGTAGGTTCGTCCAGCAGGACGATGTTGGGATCGCGCAGGAACATACGCGCCAGCAAAATCGACTGGCGCTGGCCGCCGGATAGCCCGACACCGTTCTCCATAATCTGATGGTCCAGCCCTTTCGCCAGCTTCTGCACGAAGGCGGCCGCGCCGCACATCTCCAGCACGGCAAAAATCTCGTCGTCGGTGGCGCGCGGCATCCCGAGCGTAATGTTCTCCCGCAGGGTGCCGTAAAACAGCCGCGCGTTCTGGCTCATCAGGCCGACGTTGCGGCGCACGTCCGCCATGTCGAGATGGGGCAGGCTGAGGTTGTCGAGCCGCAGCTCGCCGCCCACCAGATCCATGCTGCCTACCATTGCCTGCAACAGGGTTGATTTGCCCGCGCCATTACGGCCCAGGATCGCCACGTGCTCGCCGGGTTTAATCTCCAGCCGGTTGATGCGCAGCGCCGGGTTCTGCACGTCGCCGCCGTAGGCAAACTGCGCCTGTTCGAACAGGTAGTGACCGCGCAGCACGTCCTGGCGGATCGGCGTCTCTTCGCGTTGGTTCTCGGTGGGGAGCTGCATAATGTTGTCCAGCCCCTCTTTAGCCGCTTTGACCTGCTGCCAGCGGGCCAGCACGCCGCACAGGGTGGCCATCGGCGCAATCATCCGCGAGGCCAGCATCGAGGCGGCCACCACCGCACCGGTGGTCATTTCCCCTTCGATCACCATCGGGGCACCCACCACAATCACCGCGGTGTAGACCAGGCTCTGAATGGTCATCCCCCAACTGATCAGCCCCTGGGTCAGCTCGCGCGTCTTCAGGCCGGACTCGGCGGTGATCTGAACGTAGCTATTCCACTGTTGCAGGAAGCGGTTCTCGGCCTGCATCAGCTTGATGTCCTCCAGCCCCTGCACGCTCTCCACCAGTACGGCGTTGCGCAGGGTGGATTCATGGGCTGCCTGCTTCGCCAGCGACGCCAGCTTTTTCTGCAGCAGCAGGCCCGGCAGCACCATCAGCACCGCCGCCACCGGGGCGATCCACGCCAGCTGAGGGGCAATGATGGCCAGCACCCCGACAAACAGAAAGAAGAAGGGCAGGTCAACGATGGTGGAGATGGTGGATGAGGTCACCATCTCGCGGATCTGCTCCAGCTCGCGCAGCTGAGAGATAAAGCTGCCGGTGGAGCGGGGTACCGCGCTGTTGCGCAGTCGCAGGGCGTGGCCGAACACCCGGTCCGAGACGCGCAGGTCGGCCCGTTTCCCCAGCAGATCCATAATGTGGCTGCGGGCGAGACGCAGAATAAAGCCGAACAGGGTGGCAATCAGCACCCCGATGGTCAGCACGTACAGGGTGGGGTAGGACTGGGCGGGGATCACCCGGTCATAGACCTGCATCGAGAACAAAATCCCGGCCAGCGACAGCAGGTTGATGAACAGCGCCGCCAGCATCACGTAGGTGTAGGGGCGCAGGTCGCGCATCACCAGCCGGTAGAGCCAGTCCGGGCGGTATTTTGAGATATAGGCATCCACGCGGCTGTCTTTTAACGCCGCCAGCGGACGCAGGGCCACCACCTGATGAATGGCGGGTAACATCTTCGCCAGCGAGATGCGGTTGGTCTGCGCCTTGCCGTCGAAGAAGCAGACGTCCAGCATATCTTCGCCGTCGAAGTGCTCGATCACGCCGATCTTGCCGTCATTAAGCTCGACCACCACCGGCAACCGCCAGCTGTTGATCGACTCCTGACCGTTGTTCAGCAGCTTAAAAGAGAGCCCTGCCTCGCGGGCCAGCCCGGTCAGGGCGGGGGTTTTACTCTTTCCCTGTAGCCAGGGTGCGCCCGCCACCAGCGCCCCAGGGGAACAGGCCACCCGGTAGCGGGTGGCAACATAGCCAAACGCCTGCGCCCAGTGTTCCAGCGCCTCCTGCGTCAGCGGGGCCTCGTGAAGGATATCGTCTTGCTTCATGGCTGGATCTCCACTGACTGAATCGTGTGGTTTTCAAGGTCGAAGGCATTGCGCATCCGTCCGGTGTTATACAGGCAGTTGATCTGCAGCTGGTGCAGTTGTCCGGCGGTTTGCCACTGGGTGAAGCGGGCCTGGTAGACCTCCTGCTCGGCGTTCAGTACGTCCAGCAACGGGCGGGAGCCGAGATCCAGATACTGCTGCTGATAGAGTTCGCGGGTGCGCTGGCTGAGGGTCTCCTGACGGGACTGGATCTGCAGGGTGCTCATCAGGCTCATCACCTGGCTGCGGGACTCCTGCAATTTTTGCCGCACGTCCAGCCGGGTGCGCTGCACGTTGGACTGCGCCGCCTCCACCGCATGGCTGGCGGCGTTACGCCGCGCGTTCAGGCCGCCGCCCTGGTAGATGGGCATCTCGACGTTAACCGACACGTTGTACTGGGTTTTATCCAACGTATCGTGGCCGGGATAGCGATTGTTAATGTAGTGGCGCACCTCCGGCTCCAGCGAAATGGTCGGGGTCATCTGGGCGTTGGCGTAGTCCAGATTAGCCTGCGCGACGTTGGCCTGCGCCCAGGAGGAGAGCACCGCAGGCACCAGCCGGTCATCCGGCTCCTTAATGTCGCAGCTGCGGGCCAGTTTCTCCGGGAAAGTGTTGCTGACCGCGTTGAGGTTGCTCCAGCCCAGGTTGCTCATCAGCGTGGCGCGGGCGCTATCGAGATTAGCCTGATACTGCATCAGCTGCGATCGTGCCCCTTCGATACGGGCGTCGGTCTGCACCACATCCGAGAGCGAGGTGGCCCCTTCGTCATTACGCTGGCGCGTCAGTTTGCCGATGCTGCCCAGCGCCTCAAGCTGCTCTTCGGCGGTATCCACCATCTGCTGCCACATCTGCACCTGCACCAGCGCGGTGGCGGTATCCCGGGCGATGGTATCAATGCTCAGCAGCACATTGGCCTGCTGTGCCACCACGCCCGCGTCTTCGGCGCGGACCTGGCTGGCAACCTTGCCAAAGTCATAGAGCATCTGGGAGAGGGAGAGCACCACGGAAGGGGTAAAACCGGTATCGCTGGAGTTGTTACTGTAGCCGTTGTTAATACCGGCGCTGATCTGCGGGTAGTACTTCGATTTGGCAACATCTACCTGTTGTATCTGTTCGTAGAGTTTGCCCACCGCTTCGCGAATGGTGGGGTGCCAGTTAACGGCACGTGTCACCGCATCGCCCAGGGTTAAGGTGCCGGGCGCGGCCTGGCTTGTCGGCAATGCAACCCGTCCATTCAGAGAGGGCAGCTCCTGATTTTCATTTAATTGCCCAAAACTAATGACCGCAGGGGAGTCGGCGGCCAGGACCTGCCCGGACAACAGGCAGCACCCCAGCCACCAGCAAGGTACTTTGTTCATGGCATTATCCCTAAAAAACTGAACAACTTTATAATGTTAAGCCCGGGCGACATGCGCCCGGGTCTTGTTATTAGCCTTAGCTGGTGATGATGTGTTGTTGGTTAACCAGTTCCTCGTAAGTTGTCTGAACGTTATCCAATGTTACCAGTGTAGTATTGGTGTAAATATTTGCCGCTCCGTCTCGGTCGACAGAGATCACGGTATTGCCATTGCTGTTGGTAACGTGCAGATAGTTACCCAGCGTTGCGCTTTGACCGTTCCAGCCCACCAGCAGATCGCTGATGTCGATCTTGTCTCCCTGCGCCAGCGAGAAGTTGGTCCAGTGGTCATTGCCGCCGTTGCCCGCCGTGCCGTTACCTGCCGTGTTGTTCAACACCTCGTAAATCAGCGTGTCGCCATAGGCGCTACCGGTGAAGGTATCGTTATGCTCGGAGCTGACGAACTTCGGTGCCATATCAATGGTCAGGGTCGCGGTATCGGAGGTGCCGTTATCGCCGGTCAGTTTGTAGGTAAAGGTCTCCTTCGTGGTCATCGAGGCCAGCGAGACGCCGCTGTTCAGGGTGTAGGTGTAATGCCCGTCCACGCCGATGGTCAGCACCCCGTAATGCCCCTGAACCGTGGCGGTCGCCGTGGCGGTGGTGTACGGATCCAGCGTGGTGACGGTGCCGGTATAGCTGGTGATGCTCAGACGGCTGTCCACCGAATGGAGCTGATCCAGCACGCCGCCCGAATCCGAACCGTCAAAGATATTGCCGGTGACGGTGTGGCCCGCCGTGGTCAGCTCATTGTTCAGGAACACCGTTGTCCCGGTGACGTACGGCGTGATGGAGATGGCGCCTACCCCCAGCGGCCCCATGGAGCCGGTAAAGCTCAGGGTGTAAGTCCCCGCGTCCAGATCCAGACCCGCGACGTTGATGGTGGCAACGCCACCCAGCAGCAGACCGCCATTGAAGGAGCCGCTTCTGGAAACCCCCGCCCCGGTAATGGTCCAGTTCACGTTCAGGCCGCCCAGCGTCAACAGTGAGGCGACGTTGAAGTGGAGCACGACGTCATGCAGGGCGGTGTTGGCCGCCACCACAAACTCGCCGCTGCCTCTGCCCGTGGTAGGGGCGAGCAGGGCGGCGTTCCAGGTCGCGTTACCCACCGTATCATCCCGATAGGCCGCCACAGGGTGGGTCGCATCCACGCTCAGCGTATCGCTGACGTCGTTGACCGCATCCAGCGCCACCGGCGTTGGGGTGATGTTCAGCGAGGCGGTGTCCTTATCGCCATTCGGTGCCGTCACGGTATAGACGAAGGTGTCCGGCGTGCTGATCAGGTCGGCCCCCACCCCGGCCCGCAGGGTATAGGTGTATTTACCCTGCGCGTCGATCAGCAGGGTGCCGTACTGCCCCTCAATGCGGGTGGTGCCCGTGGCGTTCACGTCAACGCCGTTCACCTGGGTGACGAAGGTGCCTGCTGGCACAATGTCACTCTGCAGCACGTCGCCGGTCGTCGCGGCGGTGGTGCTGGTGACGGCATAAACATGATCTTCCAGGATGTTGATCTGGTAGCCGGTCAGGGCGGTGATCCCTGAGACGGTGTTCATCAGGAAGATGTATTCCCCTGCCGGCAGGGTCAGCGTCAGCGGCGCTGAGGTGCCGCCCAGCAGCGGCGCACGCAGCCAGCCTGACTCGGTGCGCATCCGCTCATAGCTCTGGGTCGCCGGGTTGAACTTGTAGATATAGAGGTCAAACACCGACGCCAGGGCAACCCCGCCAACAGACCCCTGAATGGTCATGGTGCGGGTGGTGCCTTCCTGCACGCTGTACTTCATCGTCTCGCTGCGATCGTCCAGCAGGTTGAGATTCAGCACGTTACCCAGGTTGACGCCCACCACGGTAAAGCCGCTCTGGCTCGATGGCCCGTAGTCGATAGCCTGCACCTGGGTGTTGAAGGTCAGGGAGGCGGTATCGTCCACTGCCGTCACGCTGTTGCGCACCGTGTTTTCACCCAGGGTGATCACCAGACGGGCGTCGTCCGTGGCCCCTTTCCCGGCGATGTTGTAGGTGAAGGTATCGGTCCGGCCCAGCACCGAGGCGCTGGTGTTGGTCAGGGTGTAGGTATAGCTCCCGTCAGTATGCAGGGTCAGGGTGCCGTACAGCCCGTTGATGGTGGTACCTGCCGCACCCGCCGCCACGTTGACCGTGACGCCGTTGGCGTTGGTCACGCTGGTGACCACCGTGCCGTTCGGGGCGCTGTCGCTGCCGCTCACCGGATCCACATCGGTGATGACGTTGCCGTTTTGCACCAGCGTGCCGGTCAGGGTGCCCGCGGTGGTTTGCGTGACGTCCACATCAAGGCTGGTGTACGACCCGGTCGCCAGCAGGTTGGAGTTGTAGCTCAGCACGCGATACTGCCCGCCCGGCAGGCCGGTCAGGTTCAGCGTCACGCCGCTGGCTCCGAGGGTCAACAGGTTAGCGAACTGCGGCAGGCCGGTATCCACTTCCGTAGTCCAGGTGGTGCCGTTCCAGCGTTGAACGATGATCTCCAGGGTGTTGAGCAGGGAGAGGACAATGCCGGTGGCGCTGGCGTTGATCTCCATGTCCGCGCTACCGCCGGTCGGTACGCTGAAGGTTACCTGGGCCTAGTTTTCCCCCAGCAGCGACAGCACGTTGCCGACACCGCCCACCAGCTGAACGCCATAGTCACTGTACTGGGCAGTGCTGACGGTGGCGTTGGTGGTCAGGGCCAGCCCCACCACGTTGTCACTGGCCGACAACGGCAGGTTTGGCGCAATCACCGTGCCGGTGACGGAGGTATTACCCGCCGCATCGGTGGCCGACAGGGTGATCCGCTCCCCTTCGGACTGCTTATCGGTGAAGGTGTAGCTCCAGTTACCCTGCGCGTTGGCGGTGGTGGTCACTACGCTGTTATCGCTCAGCAGCAGGGTGATGGTGCTGCCCGCTTCGGCAGTACCGCTCAGGACGCTGCCGTCGGCGTTGAAGGTCCCCTGCGGGGTGCCCGGCGCAACGGTATCCACCACAATCGAACTCAGCGGCGTCACGGCGCTGGTGCCCGCCGCATTGCCTGCGGTGGCGGTAAAGGCGTGAGGGCCATTACTCAGCGGCACGGTTGGGGTCCAGGTCCAGACCCCCGCGCTGTTGGTGGTCACCGTGGCTAACAACACGTTGTTGTCATACAGGGTGATGGTGGAGGACGGCTGCGCGGTCCCGGTCAGGGTTGGGGTGGTATCGTCCGTGCTCTGCCCGTTCAGCAGGTTGCCGATGATGCTGCCCACATTGTCGTTCACGCTGGTGATGGCCGGTGGGTTTGGCACCTGCGAGTACGGCATCCGCAGATCCACCGTCAGCCCGGCGTTACCGGCCCGGTCGGTGGCAAAGACATGCAGCAGCTCGGCGTTAACCTGCGGCGTGGAGAGCGTGATGCTGAACTTCCCGGTGGCGTCAGCGACGCCGGAGCCCAGCACCGTCACGTTGTCAGTACCGAGAATGGTCACGGTACTGCCCGCCTCGGCGGTGCCGTTAACCTGGCCGCCGCTGTTAAGCACGGTGAAGCCGCCCGGCGCGCCCGGCGCTACGGTATCGACGGTGATGGAGGTCACCGGCGATGCCGCGCTGAGGTTGCCCGCCGCATCGGTGGCGGTAGCGGTGAAGTTATGCACCCCGTCGGTGAGGGTGGTGTTGGTCTGCGCCAGCGTCCACTGGCCCTGGGCGTTCGCCGTGACCTCGCCCACCAGAGTGGTGCCGTCGTAGATGCGAACGGTTGCACCGGCTTCGGCTGTGCCGTTGAGGGTCGGACGGTTGTCGTTAGTCGGATTACCGTTGAGTACCGGCCCCTGAATCGAGCCGACGTCATCCACCACCGAGGTGATGACAGGCGCGCCCGGGGCGGTAGCATCGAGGTTAAGGTTAAAGCCAGCGGTTGGCAGGCTCACGTTGCCCACCGCATCGGTGGCGGTCACCGTCAGGGTGTGCTGTCCGTCTGCCAGCGGCGTCGTTGGGGTAAAGCTCCAGGCGTTGTTAGCGTCGGCCACCACGCTGCCCAGCAGCCGATCGCCGTCGTAGACGTTCACCGTAGCGCCAGCTTCCGCCGTGCCGTTCAGGGTCGGTCTGGCATCATTGGTCAACTGACCGCTGGTGAGCGACACCTGGGTGCCGACATCATCTACCACCGAGACCAGAACCGGTACTGCTGGCGGCTGGGTATCTACCGTCAGGCTGAAGGTCGCAGAAGGATCGCTGCTGTTTCCTGCCGCATCCGTCGCCACCGCCGTAAAGTTGTGCAGGGCGTTGGTGAGCGGCGTGGTCAGCGGGATCGTCCAGTTGCCGTTGGCATCGGCAGTGGCGGTACCCAGCAGGGCCTGGCCTTCAAAGATCTGCACCCGGGCATTCGGTTCGCTGGTACCGGAGAGCACCGGCAGGGTGTCGTCGGTGCGCTGACCGCTGGTGAGCGCGCCCGTAACAGAACCGACATCATCCTGAGCCAGGGCGATGACCGGCGCGACCGGTTTAAGGGTATCCACAATCACCGTGAAGCCTGCCGAGACCTCACTGAGGTTGCCTGCCGCATCGACGGCAGTGGCGGTGAAGGTGTGGCTGCCATTGTCCAGTGCGTTTTCGGGTGTGAAGGTCCAGTCGCCTGCGGCGGTGGCCTGCACGGTGCCGAGGGAGACGCCATTGTTATAGACAGTCACCGTGGCGTTAGCGGCGGCTCTGCCCGACAGGGTTGGAGTGGCATCGTCGGTGACCTGACCGGACGTGGTGAGTGGGGTCTGGATCGGGCCAACGTTGTCGGCGGCCGCGACAATGGTCGGTGCCGCTGGCGCCAGCGTATCCACCGTCAGGGTAAAGGCACCGCTGACAGGACCGGTATTCCCGGCGGGATCGGTGGCCGTCAGGGTCACGCTGTGCAGCCCGTCCTCGATGAGGGTGTCAGGCGTAAAGGTCCAGCTGCCCGACGCATTCACCACCGCGTTGCCAATCTCCTGCCCGTCGACAAGAACGCGAACCGTGGAGCCAGCTTCACCGGTGCCGGTAAAGGTTGGACGGTTGTCGTTGGTGATGCCGCCGTTGTTGATCGCGCCGGTGATGGTCCCAACATCATCCACCACGCTGGAGAGCACCGGCGCCAGTGGGGCAACGGTATCTACGTTCAGCGAGAAGGTCGGAGAGGTGCCCGAGACGTTACCTGCCGCATCGGTAGCGTTGACGCGCAGCGCGTGCGCCCCCTGAGCCAGATCGCTGGTTGGAATAAAGCTCCAGCTACCGCTGGCGTTGACCAGCGCGGTGCCGATCTCGATACCGTTATCCAGGATGTGCACGGTGCTGCCCGCCACGCCGGTGCCGGTCAGTTCTGGCCGTGCATCGTTGGTGAGCTGGCCGCTGACCAGCGGGCCGGTATTGCCCGCTACGTCGTCGTTAACGCTGACCAGCACCGGGGTGGCCGGTGGGGTCATATCGACGGTCAGAATATACTCCCCGGAGAGCGGGCTGACGTTACCGGCGGTGTCGGTTGCGATGGCGGTAAAGCGATGTTCGCCTTCAGCCAGCACCGTCGTTGGTGTGAAGCTCCAGATGCCGCTGGCGTTGGCCAGCACGGTGCCGAGCAGGCGGCTGCCTTCGTAGATGGCGACGCTGCTGCCCGCTTCCGCGCTACCCGACAGGGTTGGCGTGTTGTCGTTGGTGAACCCGCCGCTGGCGACGTTACCGGTGACCGGGCCAACGTCATCGTTGGCACCGGTGATAACCGGTGTAGCCGTCACGGTATCAACCACCAGCGAGAACGGATCCGAGCGCAGGCTTTCGTTGCCCGCCGGATCGGTGGCGCTGAGGGTCAGGGTATAAGTGCCGTCGTCCAGCGCCTGAGGCAGGGTAAAGCTCCAGGCACCGGTGGCGCTCACCGGGACGCTACCGAGCAGGGTATCGCCGGAATAGACGTTAATCACATCCCCCGGCGTCGCCGTGCCGTTCAGTACCGGCTGGTTGTCGTCGGTCGGTCTGCCGCTGACCACCGATCCGGTGATGGTGCCCACGTCATCCACCAGGGTGCCAAACACCGGTGCAGCAGGTGGCGTCAGATCGATATTGACCGTCGCCGCTGGCGACTGGCCGCTGGTCTGGCCATCAACGGTGGCGGTCACGCTGAAGCTGTGGCTGCCTTCCCCAAGGGTCGAGACCGGGAATGTCCAGGCCCCGGAGGTGGCATCGGCAGTCACCGTGCCCAGCGCGGTGGTGCTGCCGTCCTGGTAAATGGTGACCAGGCTGCCCGGGATCGCCGTACCGGTGAGGGTCGGGGTGGCGTCGTTGGAGCTGCCGCCTTTGACGTTGACGTTACCGCCGGTGCCGTTGTCATCCAGGATGGCATCGATCGTCGGGACATCCGGCAGCGCAGGCGTGGCCGGGACGTCATAGGTTGCCGGGCCGCTGAGGTTGCCCGCCGGGTCGCTGGCGGTCAGGGTGAGGGTCACCGCATCGCTTTGCGGCGGGGTCAGGGCCACGGAGAATTGTCCCTGCGCGTTGGTCACGGCGGTGCCCAACACCACGTTATTCGGGCCAGTGACCGTAATGGTGGTACCCGCTTCGGCGGTGCCGGTCAGCGGTGTACCGCCGGAAACGATGTCGGTAACCGCAGGCGCATCCGGTGCGTCAGTATCGATGACCACGCTGACCGGGCCGCTTTGGCTGGTGTTGCCCGCCGCATCGCGCGCCACCACGGTGAGGGTATGCGTAGTATCAGACAGCGGCGTGCCGACCGGGATCGGCAGCGTCCACTGCCCCTGCGCGTTGACCTGCACCTCGCCAACAGGATTGCCGTCAACGGAGACGGTAACGGTGCTCAGCGGTTCGCCGGTGCCGCTCAGCGTTGGGGTGCTGCTGTTAGCGTAGAGCGTGCCGTTGGCGAGGGTGCTGTCGGAGATATCCAGCAGCTGCGGGATCGCCGGTGGTACGGTGTCGATGGTGAAGGCAAAGTCACTGCCCGCCTCGCTGACGTTCCCGGCGGCATCCATTGCTGCCACGGTGAGGGTCGTCGCGCCATCCTTCAGCACTGGCGTGGTGATGGTCCAGGTGCCGTTGCTGACCAGGCCGCGTCCCACTTCGATACCGTTGCTGTAGAGAATGACGGTGGTGCCGTTCTCCCCGGTGCCGGTGACGGTTGGGATGTTGCCGTTGCTGCTACTGCCCGCCGCGATATTGCCGGTGACCGGCCCAACGTTATCATCCACGCTGGTGATGACCGGGATCTCAGGCACGAGGCTGTCGACGGTCACGGTCATGGTGCCGGAAAGCTCAGAGACGTTGCCCGCCTCGTCGGTGGCAGTGAGGGTGAAGCTGTGCGACCCCTCGGCCAGCGGCGTCTCTGAACGCCATGTCCAGTTGCCGTTGATATCCACAACCACTTCGCCCATCAGCACGTTACCTGTGATGGTCTGGTCGTAGATGCTGATCACGTCATCCGGTGTGCCGGTACCGCTCAGCACCGGACGGGTGTCGTTGGTGGCACCGTTATTGCCCACCGGCCCGGTAATGTCGCTGACGTTATCCGTCACCACTGGCAGACCCGGTGCGGTTGGAGCATCGGTATCGATGGTAATGGACACCGGCTGCGACGGAGCGCTCTCGTTGCCCGCGCCGTCACTGTTGGTCACGGTCAGGCTGAGGTCGTAGGTGCCATTTGGCAGACTTTCTGGCGGGGTCCAGGTCCAGGTGCCGCCTGGCTGGACAGTGGTTTCACCGATCGGGGTGGTGCCGTTGTAGATGGTAACGATATCCCCCTCATTCCCGGTGCCGCTCAGGGTTGGGGTGGTATCGCGGGTGCTACCGCCGCCGGTAAGGGCGATCTCTCCCGTGCCGTCAGGGTTGACGGTAATGTCCGGGATAGCCGGTGTGGCAGGGGCCACGTTATCCACCACCAGGTTAAAGGTGTTGGAAACGGCGGTATTGCCTGCCGCATCGCTGACCGTGGCGGTCAGGGCGTGCGTGCCATTACCCAGCGGGGTCGTCAGTTGCACGCTCCATGCCCCCGTCGCGCTGGTGGTGGCGGTGCCGAGCAGGGTGGTGCCTTCATAGAGGCTAATCTGCGCGTTTGCCGGGCCTGTTCCCCGGATCAACGGCAGGGTTTCGTCGGTCGGCTGATCGCTGACCACGTCGCCCGTGACGCTGCCCGTGCTGTCCACGGCCAGGGTGATGACCGGGGCAACAGGCGGTACGGTGTCGATGGTGACGTTAAAGGCCGGGGAGGCCTCGCCGGTGTTACCCGCGGCATCCGTCGCCACGACGATGATCGCGTGCGGCCCCTCGGTGAGCGGGTCTTCCGGGGTGAAGCTCCATGTGCCTCCTGTCCCTACCTGGGTCGTGCCGACTTCCACGCCATCCACCTGAATGCTGATGGTGGCCCCGGCTTCCCCGGTGCCGTTCAGGGTCGGACGGGTGTCGTTAGTGGCAGTGTTGTTCCCGATGACGACCGCGGTGCCGGAGAGATCGTTGATCACGGAGGTGATCGCCGGGGCGTCCGGGGCGGTGGCATCAACCACGATGCTCCAGCTGTTGGAAGCGGCGCTGGCGTTGCCCGTGGTATCCACGGATTGCGCCGTGAGGACGTGGCCGCCGTCAGGCAGCGCGGCGGTGAGCTGGATCTCCCAGGTACCGCCCTCGCCGGTCTGCGTGGTGCCGATCAGCGTCGTGCCGCTATAGAGTTGAATCGTCGTGTTGGCAGGGCCGGTGCCGCGGATCAGCGGCGTTGCATCGTTGGTGGTTTGCCCGTCAGTGATGGTGCCGGTCACGCCGGGCACGTTGTCCACCACATCCACAATCACCGGGATGGCCGGAGGCGTGGTGTCCGGGGCGGCGATCTGGCCTTCCGCACCGGTGTTTCCGGCTCTGTCAGTAGCGGTGACCGTCAGCAGTTCGCCGTTCTGTTTCGGCGTGGTAAGGGTGATGGAGAAGCTGCCGGTGTCATTGACCACCCCGGTGCCGATCACCGTATTGCCATCGCGCACGGTAATGGTACTGCCTGCTTCACCCCGGCCAGTGAGGGTGCTGCCATTGTTAAGGACCGTGAAGCTGTCCGGTGCGCCCGGGGCAAGGGTATCAACGGTGATGGAAGTCACCGGGGATGCCGCGCTGAGGTTGCCCGCCGCATCGGTGGCAATGGCGGTGAAGGTATGCTCGCCATCCTCAAGGGCGATGAGGGTTTGATCCAGCGTCCACTGTCCCTGATCGTTGGCGAGGGTCTCGCCCACCAGGGTCTCACCGTCGTAAATGCGCACGGTTGCGCCCGCTTCGGCGGTGCCGTTGAGGGTTGGACGGGTGTCGTTGGTCGGATTGCCGTTAAGCACCGGACCTTGCACCGAGCCGACGTTATCCACCACTGAGGTGATGAGCGGTGCGACCGGAGCGGTGGCATCGACGTTGATGACAAACCCTTCGTTAGGTGGGCTGACGTTGCCTGCCGCATCGGTGGTGGTCACCGTCAGCGTATGTTCCCCGTCAGCCAGCGGCGTCGTTGGGGTAAAGCTCCAGGCGTTGTTCGCCCCGACGGTGGCGCTGCCCAGCAGGGTGGTGCCGTCGTAAATGTTCACCGTGCTGCCCGCTTCGGCCGTCCCGCTGAGGGTCGGTCTGGCGTCGTTGGTCAACTGGCCACTGGTGAGATCTACCGGCTCGCCCACATCATCCGTGACCGAGACCAGGACTGGCGCGTCCGGCAACTGGGTATCTATTGTCAGGGTGAATGGCGCGGACGGATCGCTGATATTCCCTGCCGCATCGATCGCCACCGCCGTGAAGCTGTACACATCATCGCTAAGCTGTGTGTTCACCTCGATCGACCAGCTGCCATTGGCATTGGCGATGCCTTCACCGATCAGGGTCTCACCATTGAAAATCTGCACCCGGGCATTCGGTTCGCTGGTGCCGGTGAGCACAGGCTGTTGATCGTTGGTGGTGCGGCCGCTGGTGAGCGCCCCGGTCACCGGGTCAACATCGTCAATCGCCAGCGCGATCACTGGCGCGGTCGGTTTCAGGGTATCGACAATCAGCGTGAAGCCCGGCGAGGTTTCGCTGAGGTTGCCCGCCGCGTCAATGGCGCTGGTGGTGAAGGTGTGGCTGCCGTTGCTCAGGGCCGTGGTTGGGGTCCAGCTCCACTCCCCGGTTTCCGTGGCCTGCACGGTGGCGACCTGAGCACCGTTGTCGTAAATCACCACCGTGGCGTTGGCTTCCGCGGTGCCGGTTAACCCTGGTAAGGCGTCATCGGTGACCTGGCCGGAGGTGGTGATTGGCGTCTGGATAGGACCCACGTTATCGCTGATGGCGGTGAGCGTTGGGGCCGCAGGTGCCAGCGTATCGACCGTCAGAATAAACGGATCGCTGGCGGGACCGGTATTCCCGGCGGTATCGGTGGCGGTAAAGCGGATGCTGCGCGAGCCTTCTTCGAGCGCCGTCTCCGGGGTAAAGGTCCAGCTGCCCGAGGCGTTAACCACCGCGGTGCCGATCTCCTGATCATCGACAAGAATACGGATAGTGGCACCCACTTCGCCGCTGCCGGTAAAGGTTGGACGGGCGTCGTTAGTGACATCGCCGCTGTCCAGCGTGCCGGTCACCGTGCCGACATCATCCACCACGGTGTCCAGCACCGGTGCCGTCGGGGCAGTGATATCGATAGTGATGTTGAAGACCGGCGAGGCGCCAGAGACGTTGCCCGCGGCATCGGTAGCGTTAACGCGCAGATCGTGTGGCCCTGAGGCCAGATCGGTAGATGGCGTAAAGCTCCAGTTGCCGCTGGCGCTGACCAGCGCGGTGCCGATCTCCACCCCATTATCCAGAATGTGAACCGTGCTGCCCGCCACGCCGGTGCCGGTCAGTTCCGGGCGCACATCGTTGGTGACCTGCCCGTTGGTCAGCAGGCCGGTATTGCCCGCCACATCGTCGTTGATGCTGGTGATCAGCGGCGTGGCCGGTGGGGTCACGTCAACGGTCAGGGTGTAGGAACCGGAGATCGGGCTGACGTTGCCCGCGCTATCGGTGGCGACGGCGGTAAAGACGTGCTGACCTTCCGCCAGCACGGTGGTCGGCGTGAAGCTCCAGGCACCCGTGGCGCTGGCGGTGACGGTGCCAATCAGCCTAATGCCGTCGTAGATGGCAACGCTGCTGCCCGCTTCCGCGGTGCCCGTCAGGGTTGGGGTGTTGTCGTCGGTGCTGCCGTTGTTGGCGACGTTGCCGGTAACCGGCCCGACGTCATCGTTGGCCCCGGTGATGATCGGGGCGTCCGCAGTGGTATTCACCACCAGGGAGAAGGCTTCCGAACGCGGGCTTTCGTTTCCGGCCGGATCGGTGGCGCTGAGGGTCAGGGCGTAGGTGCCATCATCCAGCGGTTGGGCCAGGGTAATGCTCCAGGCCCCGGTGTTGCCCACCGTCGCGGTGCCGATCAGGGTATTGTCGGCGTAAAGGCGGATCACATCGCCCGGCGTTGCTGTGCCGGTGAAGGTCGGCAGGTCATCATTGGTAGGTCTGCCACTGACCACTGTGCCGGTCTGCGGGCCAACGTCGTCCACCACGCTGCCAAACGTTGGGGCGGCCGGTGGGGTGAGATCGATATTGACCGTCGCCCCCGGAGACTGGCCGCTGGTCTGGTCGTCGACGGTAGCGGTCACGCTGAAGCTGTGGCTGCCTTCAGCCAGGGCATCTGAAATCGGGAACGACCAGGCCCCCGTCACTTCGTTGGCAATGACGGTGCCCAGCGCTGTGGTGCTGCCGTCCAGGTAAATGGTGACCAGGCTGCCCGCGATCGCCGTACCGGTGAGGGTAGGGGTGGCGTCGTTAGAGCTGCCACCTTTGACGTTGACGTCACCGGCGGTGCCGTTGTCATCCAGGATGGCATCGATAACAGGAACGTCCGGCAATTGTGGCGTCGGCAGGACGTCAAAGCTCACCGGATCGCTGGCGTTACCCGCTGGATCGCTCGCCACCACATTCAGCGTGGTTTCGCTGTACTGCGGTGGGGTCAGGGCCACGGAGAACTGCCCCTGCGCATTGGTCACGGCTGTGCCCAACACCACGTTACCCGGGCCAGTGACCGTAATGGTAGTACCTGCTTCGGCGGTGCCGGTCAGCGGCGTACCGCCGGAGGCGACCTCGCTGACCACCGGCGCGTCCGGGGCGTCAGTATCGACGACCACGCTGACCGGGCCGCTTTCGCTGGTGTTGCCCGCCGCGTCGCGCGCTACCACGGTGATGGTATGCGGATTATCGGACAGCGTTGTGCCGACCGGCAGCGGGAAGGTCCACTGCCCCTGCTCGTTGACCTGCACCTCGCCGAGAGGATTGCCGTCAACGGAGACGGTAACGGTGCTTAACGGCTCGCCGGTACCGCTGAGGGTCGGGGTGCTGCTGTTCACGTACAGCGTGCCGTTGGTCAGCGTGCTGTCAGAGATCTCCAGCAGTTGCGGGTTGCCCGGCGGCACGGTGTCGATAGCAAAGGTGAAGTTGCTTCCGGCGCTGCTGACGTTCCCGGCGGCATCCACTGCCGCTACGGTGAGGGTGGTCGCGCCATCCTTCAGCGCGGCCGTGGTGATGGACCAGTTGCCGTTGCTGACCAGCCCGCGCCCCACTTCAACGCCATTGCTGTAGAGGATCACCGTGGTGCCGTTTTCGCCGGTCCCGGTGACGGTTGGGGTGGTGTCGTTGGTGCTGCCGCCCGCGGCGATGCCATCCACGCTGCTAATCAGCGGGATCTCCGGGAGCTGGCTGTCAACGGTCACGGTAATGGTGTCCGACACCACCGAGGCGTTGCCCGCGGCATCGGTGGCGATGACGGTAAAGCTGTGCGCCCCCTCGGCCAGCGGCGTCTCTGAACGCCATGTCCAGTTGCCGTTGAGATCCACCACCACTTCGCCCACCAGCACGTTACCGTCCGCGGTCTGGTCGTAGATGCTGATCACGTCATCCGGTGTGCCGGTGCCACTCAGTACCGGACGGGTGTCGTTGGTCGCGCCGTTGTTGTCCACCGGCCCGGTAATGTCGCTGACGTTATCGGTGACCACCGGCACGTCAGGTTTATCCGGCGCGTCGGTATCGATGGTGATAGACACCGGCTGCGACGGGGCGCTCTCGTTGCCTGCGCCATCTTTGTTGGTCACGGTCAGGCTGAGATCGTAGGTGCCATTTGGCAGCCCGGCTGGCGGGGTCCAGGTCCAGTTGCCGCCCGGCGGAATGGTGGTTTCCCCGATTTTGGTGGTGCCGTCGTAGATGGTGACGATATCGCCTTCTGTCCCGGTGCCGCTCAGGGTTGGGGTGGTGTCGCGGGTGCTGCCGCCGGAGGTGAGCGGCTCTTCGCCGCTTCCGTCAGGGTTGACGGTGATCGCCGGTATTCCCGGAGTGGCCGGGGCCAGGGTATCCACCACCAGGTTAAAACTGTCGGAGGTGGAGACGTTGCCGACTGCATCTTTCACCGATGCGGTCAGGACGTGGGTGCCGTTAACCAGCGGGGTGGCAAGCTGCAGACTCCAGATACCTTCCGCATTGCTGGTGGTGGTGCCGAGCAGGGTGGTGCCTTCATAGATGCTGATCTGCGCATTCGCCGGGCCGCTGCCGTGGATCACCGGACGGGTTTCGTCAGTCGGGACGTTGTTACTTACATCCCCCTGCACGCTGCCGGTGTTGTCTTCGATCCGGGTGATCACCGGAACGTCCGGGGCGACAGTATCAATGGTCAGGGTAAAGGCCCCGGAAGCCGGGCTGCTGTTCCCGGCGGCATCTTTTGCCACCGTGGTGATCTCGTGCAGACCATCCGCCAGCGCCGTGGCTGGGGTGAAGCTCCACTCTCCGCCGTTGCCCACCTGGGCGGTGCCGATCTCTACGCCATCCACCCGAATGCTGATCGTCGAACCCGCTTCGCCGGTGCCGTACAGGGTTGGGCGGTTGTCGTTGGTGGTGCCGTTGTTGGCGATGGCTTCTGCGGTCTCAGGCAGATCGTTGATCACCTGGGAAATGGCTGGCGTGGCCGGTGGCGTGGCATCAAGGATGATGCTCCAGCTGTTGGAGATTTCGCTGCGGTTGTCATTGCTATCAACGGCTTGCGCCGTCAGGACGTAGCCGCCGTCGCCGCTTAGCTCCAGCTCGGTGGTCCAGTTGCCGTTCTCATCCACTTCGGCAGTCCCCACCAGGGCCTCGCCGTTGTAGATATTAATGGTCGCGCCCGGTTCGCCGGTACCCGTGATGAGCGGACGGGAGTCATTAGTGACCTGACCGTTGCCCACCACGCCGGTAAGGCCCTCTACGTCATCCACCACGCTGGTGATGAGCGGGGCCTGCGGCGGGGTGACGTCCGGTGCAGTCACACTGCCTTCCGGCCCGGTATTGCCCGCCGGGTCGGTGGCGGTGGCCACCAGTTCCTGCCCGTTCAGGCGCGGGGTGCTGAGGAGAATTTCGAAGCTGCCGTCAGGGCCGGCAACGCCTCTGCCGATGACGTCGTCGCCATCGCGAAGGGTGACGGTGCTGCCTGCTTCCGCCTTACCGGTCACCACCGTGCCTTCAGGATTGATCGCCAGATCGGTTGGTGCGTCAGGCGGGGTGACATCGCCCACCACGGTACTCACTGGCTGGCTCTGGTTTCCGGCGGCATCGGAGGCCACCACATTGAGGGTATTCCCTTCGGTTTGTGGCTCAGTGAGAACCACGTTGTAGTCGCCGTTGGCATCGGTCTGGCCGGTACCAATCACCGTTCCGCTACCGTTGGTGATGGTGATCGTGCTGCCTGGCTCGGCGGTGCCGATGACCTCGGTGCCGCCAGGGATCAGGCTGATGGTCGGCTGGTCCGGCGGGGTGCGGTCAATGGTAAAGTCAAACGGAGCGGAAGGGGCGCTGGTGTTGCCCGTCAGATCGGTCTCCGTCAGGGTGATGCTGTGCGCGCCATCCGCGAGAGGGGTCGTTGGGGTAAAGCTCCATTTGCCATCTTCCCCCACCGTGGTCTGGCCCACGGGCTGACCGTTGTCATAGATCGTGATGGTGCTGCCCACCTCGCCGGTGCCGGTCAGGGCAGGGCGGTTGGCATCGGTGGTTTGCCCCGCGGTAAGCACGCCCTGCACCGTCCCGGTGGTGTCAGTGACCGTCACGCTGGAAGGGGCATTCGGGGCAACGGTGTCCACGTTAAAGCTGAATGCCGGTGAGGCCGGTCCGGTATTGCCCGCGCCGTCGGTGGCCCGGGTGGTGATTTGATGCGCCCCTTCGCCCAGGGCGGTATCAGGGGTAAAGCTCCAGCTGCCGTCGCTGTTCACCTGCGCCGTGCCGATGGCGACGTCGTTATCGTAAATTGTGATGGTGCTGCCGGGTTCGCCGCTGCCGCTAAAGGTCGGACGGGCATCATCGGTGGTCTGGCCGCTGGCGAGCGTGCCGGTTACGCTGCCCACATCATCGGTAACGCTGTCGAGGATTGGGGCTTGCGGGGGTGTCGTATCTACCGCAGTCACCGGGGTGCCCGGGCCGGTATTGCCTGCCCCGTCAGTCGGGGTGACGGTCAGGGTCTCGCCGTTGGTGTACGGCGTGCCCAAATCGACGGTGAACTCGCCGTTGCCGTTGGTCTGGCCTCTGCCGACCACGTTCCCGTTGGCATCGGTGACGGTGATGGTGCTGTTGGCTTCGGCGCTGCCGCTAAGTTGAGTGCCATCTGCGGAGAATCTGAGGTTGCTGGCCGCGCCCGGTGGGGTCGTGTCGTTCGGATCGGTGCCTGGCTGCGTGGGGTTACCGCCGTTGCCGCCGTCACCATCCCCATCACCGCCGTTGCCACCGCCATTGCCATTATCGTCGTCGCTCCCGCCGCCACCACCACCGCCGCCGCCACCTGCGGCCAGGGCAATGCCGCCTGCCACTGCCACGCCACCCAACGCCCACGGCCAGATCGCCGCCTCACCTGCCGACGCGGTGGTTGTTCCCGCCAGCAGGGCATCAATGGAGGCTATCGACTGGTAGCCCTCTGCCGCCATGGGATCGGCGATCCACCACAAGGCGCCGTTGCTTTCCTCCAGCACCAGTTGGCTGATCCCCTGATCGCCCGCGACAAAGAAGTTTTTGAGGGTGATGACTTCGCCATCATTCAGCTTAACGATCAGGTCGTTACCGCTGCGTTCGTAGCCGAGAATGTCGGCGCGTTCGGCATCGATTTTAACGATGGAGGAATCATTCAGCGTCACCTGAGACCCGTCTGTTACCCTTTCCACGTGCGTCAGTTTGGAGATGACAGTGATTTTACTCATGTGTATTACTCCCGGCAGAGTGCAATGAAATGGCGAACGGTTTCAGCCATTTCTATTGAGCAGATTGAGCGCCACCCGTAGGGAAACTGTTTATTTGAAACAATGACCCAGGGTAATTATTTGAAAGTTATTCAGGGCTGCCGATAAATCGATGGTGGCAGCGACATTTTGCCCTTGATATTAAGGGGTAAGGCGATATGAGATATATTTCTCGGCGGTAAAATCCTTGTCTTTAATATTGGTAACAATTTCGTATTGACTGAATTTGATATAGCCATAAAGTGCTAAAAGCGCAACTTAAGCGCAGGTTAATAAAGGGTTAGTAGTGTTGAAGCGGTAATTGTTGTGCAGGTGAATTAAATGAGTCCAGGCGGGGTGCGGGTTGGCGTGATGGGCGAAGCGCTGAGTGGAGGCGTTCATTTTAAAGGTAATTTAAGGGGTTAGGAATTATCTGGATGTGTAAAACAGGCGAATTTATATTTTAGTGTGGCTGTGTAAAGAATTAAGCTGGAGTAAATAAGGCAGTGAATAAGATATATCAGGCGCGTATTTTAATATCCATATACAGGAGTTGCATTAATAAATAGTGTTGCCACTTAGAGCATGGTTTAAGTTAAGGCAACCAGGGTATTTAGTAGTAATAATATTATGCTAGATAGATCACAATATTTATGGCATTAAGTGTGGGGTTATTATCTGAGGGTAAAATATATTTCGGTTTTTAAAGCCGGGAAAGGCGTTGCCGCCCCCCCGGCGCGTACAGGCTAACCGGTAATAATGTGGTTCTGGTTGACCAGCTCTTCGTAGGTGGTCTGGACCTCATCCAGGGTCACCAGCGTCGCGGGGGTATAGCTGGAGCCAGCCCCGTCCCGGTCGAGGCTGATCACCGTGTTGCCATCACTGTTGCTGACCTGAATGTAACCCCCCAGAGTGGCGCGATCGCCATTCCAGCCGATCAACAGCTCGCTGATGTCGATTTTGTCCCCTGCCGCCAGCGAGAAGTGGCTGACGTGGTCGCCACCGGTGTCGTTGAGCACGTTATAGATCAAGGTTTCGCCCGTGGTGCTGGCGCTCAGGGTGCTGACCACCGGCTCGTCGGCCTGGGCGAATGCCGTGGTGGCCACCGTCGCGGTCGGCGGGTTCGGGGCCGCCGGATCGACGTTAATGGCCCAGATCTCGGACATCACGCTGTGATTACCGCGGCGGTCAACGGCATCGGCGGTCAGGGAGTGCGCCCCGTCCGTCAGACTTGCCGGGACCTGGAACGACCAGTGGCCTGTCGTATCGACCTCCGTCATCCCGATCTGAATATTCTCGCTGTAGATAAAGACCTTGGTGCCCAGCTCCCCCGTCCCGGCGATCTGCGGGGTGCGGTCGTCGGTTATTGTCCCGCTCGCAATGGTGCCGAGAAGGGTAGGGACGTCATCCACCACGTCGGTAATAATTGGCGTGGCCGGAGGCGTGGTGTCGTCGGCTTCTACCGTACTGGGCTGGCTGGTGTTATTCGCCTCATCGGTGGCGGTAAGACTCAGGATCTCACCGTTGAGCCTGGCGGGTGTCAGAGCAAAGGTGAAGCTGCCTGATTCGCCAGCCACCACTTCACCCAGCTTCGTTGTGCCTTCCATAATGACCACCGTGCTGCCTGCTTCCGCGGTGCCGGTGAGCGTCAGGCCATCCGTGGAGATATCCAGATCTGCAGGCGGTTGTGGCGGGGTGGAGTCAGCGGCGGTGGCCTGCCCCGGAGGACTCTGGTTCTGGGCGGTATCGAACGCGTACACCGTCAGCACTTCACCGTTAAGCTGGCTCGGGGAGACAGGGACAGTGAACTTACCGTCAAGCCCGACTTCACCGGAGCCTAACTCCGTTCCCCCGGCATCACGCACCGAAATACGGGCGCCCACTTCGGCTTCACCGCTTATGCTGTCACCCGTCGCGGCCACCACCAGGGCGGTCGGTGCCGCTGGGGCGGTAATGTCCGGGACAACCAGGTCTGCCGCCGGGCCTTCGTTACCGGCTCTGTCGGTGGCAATGGCGCTCAGCGTTTCGCCGTTGAGCTGAGGCGGGGTCAGGGTAACGGAAAAGGCCCCGTTGGCATCGGCTATCGCCGTGCCCAGAGCGGTGCCCACATCGTCAGTGATCGTGACCGTCGCGTTGGCTTCTGCGGTGCCGGTGAGGATTGTCCCGGCGGCGTTAATCGCCAGACCGGTGGGGGCAGGCGGCGGCGTACGGTCAATGGTAAATTCAAAGGGGGCGGAGACGGGGCACAGGTTGCCCGCTTCATCGGTTTCCGTCAGGGTGATGCTGTGCAGTCCATCCTCCATGGCGACGGGCGGGGTGTAACTCCAGGCCCCGTTGGCGGCAACCTCCACTTCCGCCACCAGCAGGCCATTGTCATAGATGGCAATGATGCTGCCCGGATCGCCCGAGCCGCCCAGCTCCGGCTGGTTATCATCGGTAAACCCACCGTTACTCAGCAGGCCCTGTAGGGTGCCCTCGTCGTCGGTCACTTCCAGTACTGGCGCATTTGGCGCAACGGTATCGATGGTGAGGTTGAACACCGCTGATTCCGGGCTGACATTGCCCGCAGCGTCGGTGGAGGCCGCGGTAAACTGGTGGAAGCCGTCTGCAAGATTGTTGGCGGGGGTGAAGGTCCAGCTGCCGTCGCTGTTCACCACCGTGGAGCCGATGGATTTACCGTTATCGTAAATCGTGAGGGTGGTTCCGGCCTCGCCGCTGCCGCTAAAGACCGGACGGGGATCGTCGGTGGTCTGATCGCTGTTGAGCGAACCGGTCAGGCTGCCGACAGCATCATCCGCCAAAATAATCATCGGGGTTTCCGGTGGGGTCGTATCCGCGGCGGTGATGCTGGTGGAGGGGCTGACGTTACCGGAACCGTCGGTGGCGATAACTGTCAGGGTCTCGCCGTTGGTGTAGGGCGTGCCCAGCTCGACGCTAAATTCGCCGTTGCCGTTGGTTTTCGCTTTGCCCACTACGTTACCGCTGGTATCGGTCACGGTGACCGTACTGTTGGCCTCGGCACTGCCGAGTAGCTGGGTATTTCCATTCGCGAAATGCAGGTTAGTGGGCGCGGTTGGCGGAGTGGTATCCTGGGGCACCGGGCCTGGATCGATACGATCGTCACTCCCGCCGCCACCACCGCCGCCGCCACCGCCCGCCGCCAGTGCAATACCGCCTGCCGCTGCCACGCCGCCCAGCACCCACGGCCAGATTGGGGTATCACCGTACGAGTTATTGACGTTGCCCGCAATCAGGGCATCGGTGGAGGGGATCGACTGATAACGCTCCACCGCGAGCGGATCGTTAATCCACCACAGGGCACCGTTTTCATCCAGCACCAGCTGGTGGTTGTTGACGAAGTAGTTTTTCAGCGTCACGGTTTCGCCGTTGGTCATTCTGACGAGCAGATCGCTGTTGCTGCGGGAATAGCTGGCGATATCACCTCTGCCGGCCTGAAGCTTCACCACGGAATCTTCGCCCAGTATGATCTGGTTTCCTTCTGCTACCGTTTGTTGATGCGTCAGTCTGGAGATGACAGTGAATTTACTCATGTGTATTACTCCCAACAGAGTGAAAGAAATGCTGTGTGTTTAAATTCATTTGTTCTCAGCAGATTTTAAGCGTCCCAAAGGAGACACTATTTGTTAGAAAGAGTGACCTGCTGTAATAGTTTTAAAGCGACTTATGCCCACCCGTATGCCCGGAAGCGGCATTGCGCTAAAGCTCAATCTGAATCAGCTAAACATTGCGGTAAGGCCAGGTGTGAATTTTGTCATCCCTGTAATTAATATTGCGATCGTCTCATTATTGCTTAAAAATGATATAGCCAGAAAGCACTAAAAGCGCAAATGACGAAGCGGCGAAATGAATTATAAGCGAGATAGCGCTTTTTGTAGGGTGATAAAAAAGAGAGTAGCAGCAGGTGGTGTTTCGCAAAGCCTTGCGGTGCGTGGGTTTGCGTTACCTGACGGCTTTATTTTCAGGAAGGGTGAAGGCTGTGGAAATGGAGACCGATCACACTTTATCGTAATAAAAAAACCATCATGTGATATTTATTTCATGCGCATCATTATAGCCGGGAATTTATTTTTATCAGGTTTGCAATTCTGGCAGGACGAGTAATTAGACGGATTGCTGCGGATAGTAATAATACAAAGGTATGATTTTTTAATTTTATCATCGGGCCGTTGGTAAATATCTCTACGACATTCGTATTATTTTCTCCGGCGTTGTTATTTCCGCTGGCGCAGTATAGAACACCCCGCGGAACTCTTCGGGGCAATAATTGATAAATATTATCGAATAAAATCGTCTCTTACGCCTTTATCTGTCGGGTATTCCCGCTGAAGCGAACCGCAGTCACCGTCATGCGTCAACTGACGCCGCTGTACATTTCCTTCCTGGCGTTGTTAAAGGGCGGTGGCGGGTTTTGCCTGGATATCGATAGCAATGGCGATGCGATCGTCCACCACCAGCGCAAAACGAACCATCTTATAGGCCGATCGTGAGATGGCGGTAGTGGCATGCAGGGCGATCGTCTCTCCCGACAGGCGATCGAGCCGGGCGTCGAGGATCACCGGACGGTTGAGATCCCGGACGGTAAGGGTGCCAAAGGCGCGGTAGTGATCCGGGCCGAGCTTCACCACCCGGGTGCTGGAGAAGGTGATGGTTGGGTAGCGGGCGGCATCAAAAAACATGTCGCTTTTCAGCTGCCAGGTGAGCAGGTTGTTGGAGGCCTGTAACGTCGCCACCGGGACGGTGACATTGATGTGGTCGTCAAATTCATTCTCAGGGTTCAGGATGACTTTACCCGTCACGCCCTTCAGATGCGCCCACGATGGAATGCCGCCAAAGGCGCGCCACGACAGTTTGATGGTGGTTCTCTCGGTGTCGATGGTATGAGCAATTGACGCCGCCTGTAGCGACGGGCAGGTGAGCGTGACCACCAGCAGAAGAAACAGGCGCAGCATAAGGTCTCCCTTTCAAAAAGCGCAGGTTTATTCGGGGTGTGGCCCTGCGTGAGATAAGCGTAGAAAGGCGTGAGGGCATCGGCAAGGGGATTCAGGGCATTGTTATTCCTGCATTTGCGGTGAGGTCACAGTTTTAGAAAGTTTTCCGGGGTGAGGGTGCCACGCCCCCCGCTGCATGGCCGGGTGGCCTGATGCCTTACCCGGCCTTTATCCCCGGCACCCCGAACGCGCATATCACCTGGCAGTAAGGCCTGTGTTATGATAAAGAACTTCTTAACTCAACTTCTTACGATGTAACCTCTATGACTATCTCCAGCGAAAAACAGGCAGAAAACTCCCCGGAAACCATTGGGCGTGCATTACGCCGTCGCCCGCTGGCGCGCAAAAAATTGTCAGAGATGGTGGAAGAAGAGCTGGAGCAGATGATCCGTCGTCGCGAGTTCGCCGAAGGGGAGCAGCTCCCTTCTGAACGTGAGCTGATGGCATTTTTTAACGTCGGTCGGCCTTCGGTTCGTGAAGCCCTGGCGGCGTTAAAACGCAAAGGACTGGTGCAGATCCAGAACGGCGAGCGCGCCCGCATTTCTCGGCCGTCTGCGGATACCATCATCAACGAGCTGTCCGGTATGGCGAAAGATTTTCTTGCCCATCCGGGCGGGATTGCCCACTTCGAGCAGCTGCGCCTGTTCTTTGAATCCAGCCTGGTGCGCCATGCCGCCCAACATGCCAGCGAGGCGCAGATTGGCCTGCTGGAAAAAGCGCTGGAGTTGAACAGCCAGTCGCTGGATGACAACGCGCTCTTTATCCGCTCTGACGTTGAGTTTCACCGCGTGCTGGCGGAGATCCCCAACAACCCTATCTTTATGGCGATCCACGTTGCCTTGATCGACTGGCTGATCGCCGCCCGCCCCACGGTGCCAGAACAGGCGCTGCACGAGCACAATAACACCAGTTATCAACAGCATATCGCCATTTTCAAGGCGATCCGCAGCCGGGATGCCGATGCGGCTGAACAGGCCTTACAGGCGCACCTCACCAGCGTTTTCGCCACCTGGCACGCCTTCGAGCAGAGCAAAAAGCGCCGCAAGTAGTCCCGCGATCATTTAGTGAACTGGATCGCGTTCTGCGCATTTTGACGCCGTTTTTTTTCGTCTTACTGGTATAACAGGTATAAAGGTCTACAGTCATAGCATCATCATCACATACACGAGGTTTATATGTCAGTTACGCTGAAAGGGGTCATGCCCGCTCTTCTTACACCGTTTAATCACCAGCAGCAGCTGGATACCCAAAGCCTGCGCCAGCTGGTGCAGTTCAATATCGCGCAGGGTGTGGACGGCCTGTACGTCGGCGGCTCCACCGGCGAAGCCTTTGTGCAGAGCAGCGCTGAACGTCAGGAAGTGCTTGAAATTGTTGCCGAAGAGGCGAAAGGGAAAGTGACCCTGATTGCTCATGTGGGCACCGTGAGCACCCATGAAAGCCAGCAGTTAGCCCATGCCGCCAGCCGTTTTGGTTATGACGCCGTCTCTGCCGTGACGCCGTTTTACTACCCGTTCAGCTTTGAGGAACACTGCGACCACTACCGCGGGATCATTGATTCCGCCGAAGGACTGCCGATGGTGGTGTACAACATTCCGGCCCTCAGCGGGGTGAAGCTCTCTCTGGATCAGATCAATACCCTGGTGACCCTGCCGGGCGTGGGTGCCCTGAAACAGACCTCGGGCGATCTTTTCCAGATGGAGCAGATCCGCCGGGCGCACCCGGATCTGGTGCTGTATAACGGATACGATGAGATCTTTGCGTCTGGCCTGCTGGCCGGGGCGGATGGCGGGATCGGCAGCACCTATAACATCATGGGCTGGCGTTATCAGGGGATCGTCAACGCCCTGAAAGCAGGCGATATCGCCACCGCCCAGGCGCTGCAGACCAAATGTAATGAGGTTATCGATCTGCTGATCAAGGTCGGTGTTTTCCGTGGCCTGAAAACGGTACTGCACTATATGGACGTGATTGAGGTTCCGCTGTGCCGTAAGCCGTTTGCGCCGGTGGATGAAAAATATCTGCCAGCGTTGCGGGCATTAGCCCACCAACTCCAACAAGAAAAAGAACAAGGCTAAGACCACGTCTGATGCCGGGCATATCCGGCATCACTGAAGCTGTATCCTACAAAAACAGCGTATGGGTTTACCCATTGCGGAGACTGACATGAATACAATGACACAAAATGTCCCGTGGTATCGTTGCCTGAGCCGACAACAGTGGCGTGCGTTTTCCGCGGCCTGGGTTGGCTATGTTCTTGATGGTTTTGATTTTGTTCTGATAGCCCTCGTCTTAACCGACATAAAAACCGAATTCGGCCTGACCACCCTGCATGCTGCGAGCCTGATCTCCGCCGCCTTTATCTCCCGCTGGTTCGGCGGGCTGATGCTGGGCGCGATGGGCGATCGCTACGGTCGCCGCCTGGCGATGGTGAGCAGTATTGTTCTCTTTTCCGTGGGCACCCTGGCGTGCGGTCTGGCCCAGGGGTACACCACCATGTTCATCGCCCGGCTGGTGATCGGGATGGGGATGGCGGGGGAGTACGGCTCCAGCGCGACCTACGTTATTGAAAGCTGGCCAAAACACCTGCGCAATAAAGCCAGCGGCTTTTTGATTTCTGGCTTCTCCGTCGGCGCGGTGGTGGCGGCCCAGGTCTACAGCCTGGTGGTGCCGGAGTGGGGCTGGCGGGCGCTGTTCTTCATCGGCATTCTGCCGATTATCTTTGCCCTGTGGCTGAGAAAAAATATCCCCGAAGCGGAAGACTGGAAAGAGAAACAGCAGAGTAAAACCCCGGTCAAAACCATGGTGGATATTCTCTATCGCGGTGACCATCGCTTCATCAATATTGCCATGACGCTGGTGGCGTCCGTGTCGCTGTGGTTCTGCTTCGCAGGCCAGCTGGAGAGCGCCGCCATTATTGCCGTGCTCGGCCTGCTGTGCGCGGGGATCTTTATCAGCTTTATGGTGCAGAGCAGCGGCAAGCGCTGGCCGACCGGCGTCACCCTGATGGTGGTGGTGCTCTTTGCTTTCCTCTACTCCTGGCCTATTCAGGCCCTGTTACCCACCTATCTGAAAACGGATTTGGCTTACGATCCGGCCACCGTCGCGCAGGTGCTGTTCTTCAGTGGCTTTGGTGCCGCCGCCGGATGCTGTGCGGGGGGCTTCCTCGGCGACTGGCTAGGCACACGTAAAGCCTATGTCTGTAGCCTGCTGGCATCCCAACTGCTGATCGTTCCGGTGTTCACCATCGGCGGCAGCAGCGTCTGGGTGCTGGGCCTGCTGCTCTTCTTCCAGCAGATGCTTGGTCAGGGGATCTCCGGCATCCTGCCTAAACTGATCGGAGGCTACTTCGATACCGAACAGCGTGCGGCCGGGCTTGGATTTACCTATAACGTCGGCGCACTGGGTGGGGCCCTGGCACCGGTGCTGGGCGCGTTTATCGCCCAGCGTCTGGATCTGGGCACCGCGCTCTGTTCGCTCTCGTTTGGCCTGACCTTTGTCGTCATCCTGCTGATTGGTTTTGATATGCCGTCCCGCGTTCAGCGCTGGCTTCACCCGGAAGCACTGCGTACCCATGACGCCATCGACGGTAAACCCTTTAGCGGCGCCCTGATTGCCCGGGAAAGGGCCAGCCACTTTGTCAAAAACAAAGGCTGAAGCTGAATTTATTAATGGAGGTGTTATGTCATTTCTTGACGAGTTGGATGCAAAAGTAAAAGCCCAGGGCGGACTGATTGTCTCCTGTCAGCCGGTGCCGGGCAGCCCGCTGGATAAACCGGATATCATCGCGGCGATGGCGTTGGCCGCCGAGCAGGCGGGTGCCGTGGCGCTGCGCATCGAAGGTATTGAGAACGTGCGAGCCGTCAGCGCCCTGGTGAGCGTACCGATTATCGGTATTGTGAAACGCGATCTGCCCGATTCCCCGGTGCGCATTACACCCTGGCTGGAGGATGTGGATGCCCTGGCCGGGGCGGGAGCCAGTATCATCGCCTTTGACGGCACCCGACGGCCTCGCCCGGTCTCCGTTGATGCGTTGCTGGCGCGGATCCAGCACCACCAACTGATCGCGATGGCCGACTGCGCTTCGCAGGAAGAGGGGCTGTACTGCCACCAGCAGGGGACGCAGCTGATTGGCACCACGCTGTCGGGCTATACCACCGACGAGACCCCCACCGAACCGGACCTGGCGCTGGTGGCCTCATTGAGTCAGGCCGGTTGCCGGGTAGTGGCCGAGGGGCGCTATAACGCGCCGGAGCTGGCAGCGCAGGCCATAAAACATGGGGCATGGACCGTCACGGTCGGATCGGCGATCACCCGGCTGGAGCATATCTGCCAGTGGTATCGGGATGCATTACAGAGAGCGGCAAAATGATCACCCTGGCGATGGATATCGGCGGGACCAAGCTCGCCGCGGCGCTGGTGGATAGCGCTTTACAGATTATCGCGCGCCGGGAGATCCCGACGCCCGCCAGCCAGACGCCGGATGCGCTGGAGGCTGCGCTGCGCGACCTGGTGACGCCGCTCTGGCCGCAGGCGCAGCAATTTGCTATCGCCTCGACCGGGATTATTCAGCATGGCGTATTAACGTCGATTAACCCTTCTAACCTCGGCGGGCTTTCACACTTTCCGCTGGTGGACGTGTTAACCACCCTTACCGGGCTGCCTGGCGTGGCTTTGAACGACGCCCAGGCCGCGGCGCTGGCCGAGTACCAGCAGATGCCACCCGCCATCCGCGACATGGTGTTTATTACCGTCTCGACCGGCGTGGGGGGAGGCGTGATCCAGAGCGGCAGGCTGGTGACCGGCTCCGGCGGATTAACCGGCCACTGTGGTCACACGCTTGCCGACCCGAACGGCCCGCGCTGCGGCTGCGGGCGCGTCGGCTGCGTGGAGGCGATAGCCTCGGGGCGGGGGATCGCCGCAGCGGCAGAAGGGGATCTGGCCGGGCTGGATGCAAAAGCCATCTTCGCGCACGCCGCCCGGGGGCATGAACAGGCGGTAGCGCTTGTCGAGCGTTCCGCCAGAACGCTGGCGCGGCTCATTGCAGATCTGAAAGCCCTGACCGACTGCCAGCGGGTGGTGATCGGCGGCAGCATCGGGCTGGCCGACGGCTATCTACCGCGGGTGCAATCCTACCTGGCGCAGGAACCTTCTGCGTACCAGACCGAACTCTCTTCCGCCCGCCATCAGGGCAACGCCGGGCTGCTTGGCGCGGCATTATGGGCACAAGGAAATTTGTCATGATTGTGGGTGATATTAACCAGTTTCAGGCGGCAGGCTTGCCGGCGGCGTTTTGTCAGGCGGTGGATCAGGCGCTAAGCGCCGGGATCGCCAGCCTCGCACCGGGAAGTTATCCCCTGCAAGGGGAAACGGTCTTTGTGAACGTGATGCAGTTTGCGACGCAGCGCCCCGAGGAAAAACGCGCGGAACTGCACCGTAACTACATTGATATTCAGATCCTGCTGGAGGGGGTAGAGCGGATTTACTACGGCCTGGCGGGGAGCGCCCGGGCCTGTGATGCGTGGCACGAGCAGGAGGATTATCAGCTCTGTCAGCAGACAGAAAACGAACAGGCCCTGACGTTAAAACCGGGTATGTTTGCCGTATTTATGCCGGGGGAGCCGCATAAACCCGGCTGCCCGATCACCCAGCCGGGGATGATCAGGAAAGCGGTCATTAAGGTACATCGCAGCCTGCTGGGTTAAGGGCTAACAGCAACGCCCGCATTATGTGCGGGCTTGCTGGCTGTTAATCGTCTTCACGCTCTTTAACCGCACGCTGGCGTGCGTAATACTCATCTTCCGCAGAAATGATCTCATCCAGCAGGGAATCCATATCCACGTCATGCGTCTCTTCGACAAACAGCCCGGTGAGCGGCGTTTCCGGGGTTAGTTTACCGTCTTCATAGAGCATCCAGATCTCTTTCGCATAGCGTGTTTTCAGCAGCTGCGGGGCGAACTGGCCATAATACTCGGTGATGTTATTCACATCGCGCTCAAACATGGACTGGGCATGGTTGTTCGCGGCGGCGTCTACCGCCTGCGGCAGGTCGATGATGACCGGCCCCTGGGCATCCAGCAGCACGTTAAATTCTGACAGGTCGCCGTGGACAATACCGACACAGAGCATGCGCACGATATTGCGGATCATGGTGTCGAAGTCCGCCAGGGCCTGCTCTTCCGACAGGCTCACATCGCTCAGGCGTGGCGCAACGGCACCATCAGCATCCGTGACCAGCTCCATGAGCAGCACGCCGTCCAGACACATATAAGGCTGAGGCACGCGCACGCCAGCATTCGCCAGGCGGAATAACGCATCCACCTCTGCGGTATGCCAGACCTCTTCCTGTTGCTTACGGCCAAATCGGGAGCCTTTTTGCATGGCGCGGGCATCGCGCGTATTACGCACCTTACGACCTTCCTGATACTGCACGGCCTGCTTAAAGCTGCGCTGTGACGCTTCCTTGTACACTTTGGCACACTGAATATGGTCCCCGCATAGCACGGTATAAACATCTGCCTCTTTGCCGCTTTTCAGGCGTTGAAGCACGTTGTCTATCAGGCCATCGTCGACCAGGGGCTGGAGTCTGTTTGGGATTTTCATGCGGCTTTTATAGCGCATTTTTGTCGCTTTTCGTACCAAAAACGCAGGCAGTTTTCTTCTTTAATGAAGATTACTGCGCCGTCTGACTTTCACAGCATGCTTTGACCGCCTCGTAGAGTAATCTGACGCCCGTCGAGAGCTGTTTGCGGTGCGGGCAGATCATATTCAGCGGCACGCTTTCGCCCTGATAGTCTTGCATTAACACCTGTAGCCGACCGGCACGAACATCTTCCGCAACATCCAGCCAGGATTTGTACGCCACGCCTGCCCCGGAGACCGCCAGGCGGCGGATCACTTCGGCATCATCACTCATCATGCTGCCGCTGACGTTGACGCTGTGCATCTCGCCGTCGCGGAAAAACGTCCAGCGATCGTGAAGACGACCGCGCAGAACAAAGGTGAGGGCGTTGACCCGGCTTAGCGCATCGGGATGCTGCAGGTCACCGTGGCGGGCAACCCACTCGGGTGAGGCCACCAGCACGCGGCGGTTGTCGGGGGTAACAGGCAGGGCAATATAGGAGGCATCTTCCGGCATGCCGTAGCGAAAGGCGATATCGACCGGATCCTTAAAGACATCGGCTACCTGATCGGAGAAGAAGATGCGCAGCCGTAATGCCGGGTAGCGTTCGTCAAAGGCCTGGAACACTGGCAGCAACAAATTGCGGCCTAAATCCGACGGAACGGCAATCTGCAGGGTGCCGGAGATCTCCTCTTCCGGGGTCTGGATCTTCTGCATCCCGGCATACATCGCATCCAGCATCTGCCGCGCGTAGGGGAGCCAGACTTCGCCTTCCGGGGTTAAGCGCAGGCTGCGGGTGGAGCGCGCAAACAGCCGGATGGCCAGAGACGACTCCAGCCGTTTAATGGCGGCGCTGACCTGCGCCGGCTGGACGCCCGCTTCTCGTGCCGCATCGCTGAAGCTGCTCAGCGCGGCAACGCGAACGAACAGTATCAGATCCTCAAGCCGAACCATTTTCATCTCCCGAGTATAAGTCTTGTCTCCGCGAGGCTATTTTTCCCGTCACAGCTTCGCTTTACCATCACTTTATTGCGACACACTGGATAAAACGCCGGAGACATTATGAAAGCCATTGCCATTACCCGTTCAGCACCAGATAACATCGAGTTTTTGCACGAGATTGAGCTGCCGCAGCCGACGGCGACAGGGCACGATCTGCTTATTGAAGTGAAAGCCATCTCCGTCAACCCCGTGGACACCAAGATCCGCGCCGGGTTTACCGGGGAGACGCCGCGCGTTCTCGGCTGGGATGCGGTCGGCGTGGTTACCGCGGTGGGTGAAGCGGTAACACTTTTCGCGCCGGGGGATGAAGTCTGGTATGCCGGGGCGCTGGGACGAGCGGGCAGCAACAGTGAATATCAGCTGGTGGATGAGCGCATTGTGGCGCTCAAGCCAAAAACGCTGAATAACGCCGCGGCCGCCGCGATGCCGTTAACGGCGATCACCGCCTGGGAAATGTTGTTCGATCGCCTGGGTGTTCAGGAGCAGGGCAACGAAGGGGATACGCTGCTGATCGTGGGTGCTGCGGGCGGGGTGGGATCGATTCTGGTTCAACTGGCGCGTAAGCTAACGAAAATGACCGTTATTGGCACGGCATCGCGCCCGGAAAGCCAGCAGTGGGTGCGGGAGGCGGGGGCGCATTATGTCATCGACCACAGCAAGCCATTGTCGGAAGAGCTGGCCGCGCTAGGGATCAAAGAGGTGACCCACGTCGCCAGCCTGAACCACACCGCAGCGCACTATGCGGAGATCGTTAAGGCTCTCGCGCCGCAGGGCAAACTGGCGCTGATTGACGATCCCGAGACGCTGGATGCCCGTCCGCTGAAGGCGAAGAGCATCTCCCTGCACTGGGAGTTTATGTTCACCCGCTCGATGTTTGAAACCCGGGATATGATTGCCCAGCACCAGCTTCTGACCCGCGTTGCCGCGCTGATTGATGAGCAGGTGATCACCACCACGCTGGGTGAGCATTACGGGGCGATTACGGCGGAGAATGTGCAGAAAGCCCATGCGCAGATCGAAACCGGACGCGCGGTCGGGAAGATTGTACTGGAGGGGTTCTGAGATGGGCGCTTCTGACATCATCTCTATCATTGCGGTGTTGAAGGCGAAACCCGGCAAGCGTGACGCGCTGAAGGTGGCCCTGCAGACGCTGTTAATACCGACTCGCCAGGAGCCTGGCAACGTTGAGTATCAGCTGTTCCAGCTGCGCGACACACCGGACTGTTTTTACGTCCGGGAAGCCTGGCGAGGCCAGGAGGCGCTGGAGGCACACATCGCGCTGCCTCATTTCCAGGCCTTTATTCCGCAGATGGAGGCGTTACTGGCGGAGCCGTTGCGACTGGATTATTTGACGCCGGTAGAGCCGTAATCGTTTTGTCAGAGTTTACGGACTGAATTGCTGATACAAAAAAGCCCGCTATGCGGGCTTTCAGGACTTCGTATCAGGCTCTGGTGACCGTTAACAAAAAATTTTGGTGGGCTGGCGGAGTCTGAATTGGTTGCGTAACTTGTTGTTTAATATTTTGTAATCGTCAATTCAATTTTTAATTTGGTCCCATTGTTGGTCCTAAAAGAAAATGTCAGGTTTTTTGCAGGGAGGGGAGGTTACAGTAGAAGTCTCTTCGTCTGTGAGATTAGCATTTTGCTTTCCTTTAGTCTGTCTGTATTTAAGCGTTTATTTCACGTTAGCTTTTATCAATCCGGTAGAGCGTCTTGCTCGCAGAATATCCACTACGGAAATATACGGGGTCTGCTCTTGCCATGAAAATCCCTTCCTGTCGATACGAACCAGTTCGTACTTTTCGACCAGAAAATTCACCGCATCGGCTAGAGTTACCCCCGCCTCGATATGTTCCTGAATGGCCGCGTCGTTGTGGAATGGCGTGTCGTTGAGAGTCAGGCCGTAATGGTGTTCCAGCAGATACGTTAACAATTGCTGCCAGACCTGTACGGGCGACAGGCGTGACGAAACCGGCACCGTGGCTGGTACAGTTGAAATTTGCATGAGTTGGGTCCTGATTAAAGAAGAGAAGGTGTTATTGACTTGCAGGTTTCTGAGGATAAATAGTGACGTAAACATAGCCATGAGAACCGAGAGTATCCGCCTCGCAGGTGAGTCCGTTATGATGCAACCTGACGCAATGCTGATTGCGCGGATGCAGTTCACCGGTTGTCAGCATCAATTCAAGCTGTTTCATCACTAGCGGAAATGCCTGATCCAGACGCAGCGCTTCCTCCTCGTTTAACGTACCGCTAATACCTGCACGGTCCGCCAGAAAATGCAGGCGACAGCCTTCCTGCACAAGCCTTGCACCGAAGCACGGCGAGATATCGCGCTTCAGTCCCCATGAATTTTGCATTTTTCTACTCCTTATTAAATGTCAGTTGGTGGTGATGCACATCAGCCGTGTATACGGACCGTGGTTGTCACGACGACGTTCTGCGTAAACCGCCAGCACACCGGAAATTTCCGCGACATCCTGACCGGTGTAATGACTGGCGCTGCCGTGCCATTGGTATTTGCCCGTGCAGTAGCGATAGATTCGGGAATCCGGATGCTGTCGCTGAATCACCATCGCGGCCTTTTTATCGATAATTTTCATGGTTAGCCTCATAGCCAGCCACGTTCAGCAAAAGAAAGCACATCGATGCCAACAATAAGATGGTCCCGCACCCGCACCTCTACCATTGCCAGGGCGTTCACCAGATGTTGAGTGATGTTTCGATCCTGTTTACTCGGTTCTGTCTCTCCGGATGGATGGTTATGGGCCAGAATCACAGCGGCAGCGTTATGGCGCAGTGCCAGTTTCACCACTTCGCGTGGATGGACTTCAGTATGATTAATAGTGCCCGTAAAGAGCGTCTCGCATTCCAGAAGACGGTTCTGATTATCGAGATATAAAACAAGAAAAACTTCGCGCTCCTGCAGGGCAAGACACAGTTTTAGCCAGGTTTTGGTGAAGGTAGTGGAATTAAATTGTTCGCCAGGCTGGCGCTGATATTTTTCCAGTAAGCGGAGAGCGCGACGAATGGTGCGTGCTTCAGTTACCGGAAGATCAGGAGGTAGATTTATCTCTGACATGACAGGGCCTTGGAGGTAATAGTTAAAGTCGTTTATGAAGCAAGTTGAAGCATATTTTCAGCCATCACCCACAAAGCGCGATTGAGCTTTACGTCTCCGTCGATACCTTTGACAGCGCGGGTTTGAGCACGCTGACCTTTCATCGTTCGTCCCTACAGTCCGCCTTTTATCAAGTTTTCCTGAATGTGCTGGTAAGTGGTCCACAGGTCGTTGCTCTCATCCTGCCAGCGGCGCGGGGAAATGATTTGCGATTCCGTCACCGACTGATGCTCTTCACCAAAGCGGTAGGTTAATGCCGCTTTCGCCATCGCCTGCTGTGCTGGTGGCGGTAACAAAAGCGACTGCATGGCATCGCGCTTCTCCTCCACCCGGTCAAAAATCCCGAGCACTTCGTAAGCCCCTTCAATGACTTTCTCCACCACGTTGCCTTTATGCGGCACACGAACCTCACCAAAGCTCTCACCGCAGATCAGCCCGTTCTGGCAGACTGCACGAAATAGCCCTGGCAACATCTGGTATGAGCTGGAGCCGTCATGGCTGTTGAGCAAAATGATTTCCGGTACCTGTTTGTCAGTGATCTGGCCTTCGCGACGCAGGCGTAGCATGTGCTTGGTGTGCTCACGCTTGCCCTGATCGCGCACTCGAGTTTGGCAGGCAAAGAACGGCTGGAAACCTTCCTGCTTTAGGCTATCAAGCAGTGTGATGGTCGGAATGTAGGTGTAGCGATTTGAGCGGGATTCATGCTTGTCAGTACCAAATACACTGGGTACATGGACCATCAGTTCGTCGGTCGTCAGTGGACGGTCGCGGCGTATCTGGTTAATCCGTCCGAAGCGGCTGGCTAATTTCATGATAAAACTCCTTTGTGGTTAAGGGCATAAATGCAGAAAGGCCGCGCTTCCGGTAAAGAAGCGCGGCCTTTCTGCATGGATTTGGTGTTGATAATAGAGAGAAATTTTCTATAGGCTATGAAGGTAACGGTTAGCTAATGTCTTTTCTTACCTATGAGTTCAACAGGTCGACGCAAGGCTATCTGAATTTTAGGAAAGTTTGTCTTGATCCGCAGGCCAGTTACAGCTTTCCCTGTGATTTGGTTACAGATATAGAATGGCTGTTAAAGCAGTAAAGGCTCGCCCCGATACAAAAAAACCGCCCTGGAAGGCGGTTTTTTTGTGCAGCACTGAAGTCTGGAAACATCATGCTACATACCAGATGGCTGGTAACTTGATGTAGATAGTTTAGACCCGAACACCCCTTGTGTAAATAGTCCACTAATATCTCTGTTAATCAATTGATTGCAGGAATTACTATTGTCAGTATAATCTCACCGTCAAGTTGATGTACTGCCTGTAGCAGGCGCAAAGTAATAAATGTTCCACGTTATGAAGTACCAATGAAGCAACGAACTAACTAGTTGCATTCTTTTAAGTAATACCTGTAACTGTGGTACTCCCGCAGAGCTGGAACTCTGGGGTGGAATTCAGGGGTGCCAATATTAACCCTGCTACGATGGCTGGTGACTTGATAAAACAGCCGGTGTGAATCGCCACGGGTTTAACAGACACCTCAGAGTCATTTAAGATGGCTTAAAGAGAGGTGCCCATGAGCGGTAAGCG